>Ga0255138_1000023_pt1 | contig 47904 bp, 33 predicted proteins | sample Law_Colum_RepA_8_FD_188545 | JGI IMG/M metagenome (GOLD analysis project Ga0255138, IMG submission 188545) | Freshwater microbial communities from St. Lawrence River, New York, United States - Law_Colum_RepA_8d | ecosystem: Environmental > Aquatic > Freshwater > River | place: USA: New York... | reverse complement strand
ATCGTCCAAATCTGAATTTTACCAAGTGATGCTTCGGCGAGCTTGCGAGCCGATAAGACAATAATTATTTGGTAATTGTCAATATCGTCCAAATCTGAATTTTACCAAGTGATGCTTCGGCGAGCTTGCGAGCCGATAAGACAATAATTATTTGGTAATTGTCAATATCGTCCAAATCTGAATTTTACCAAGTGATGCTTCGGCGAGCTTGCGAGCCGATAAGACAATAATTATTTGGTAATTGTCAATATCGTCCAAATCTGAATTTTACCAAGTGATGCTTCGGCGAGCTTTCGAGCCGATAAGACAATATTTATTTGGTAATTATCAATATCGTCCAAATCTTAATTTTATCAAGTGACGCTACGGCGAGCTTGCGAGCCGATAAGACAATAATTATTTGGTAATTGTCAATATCGTCCAAATTTTCATGTTCATTGAGTGATGCTTCGGCGAGCTTGCGAGCCGATAAGACAATAATTGTTTGGTAAACATTAATATCGTCCAAATTATTCATGTTCATTGAATAACGCTTCGGCGAGCTTGCGAGCCGATAAGACAATAATTATTTGGTAATTATCAATATCATTCAAATTTTCATATTCATTGGATAACATTTCGGCGAGCCGATAAAATAATAATTATTTGGTAATTGTCAATATCGTCCAAATTTTAGTTTTATCAAGTGACGCTTCGGCGAGCTTGCGAGACGATAAGACAATAATTATTCGGTAATTGTCAATGTCGTCCAAATCTGAATTTTATCATGTGACGCTTCGGCGAGCTTGCGAGCCGATAAGACAATATTATTTGGTAATTATCAGTATCGTCTAAATTTTCATGTTCATTGAGTGACGCTTGACGCTACGGCGAGCTTGCGAGCCGAAAAGACAATATTTATTTAGTAATTATTAATATCGTCCAAATTTTCATGTTCATTGAATGACGCTTCGGCGAGCTTGCGAGCCGATAAGACAATATTTATTTAGTAATTATTAATATCGTCCAAATTTTCATGTTCATTGAATGACGCTTCGGCGAGCTTGCGAGCCGATAAGACGATATTTATTTAGTAAACATTAATATCGTCCAAATTTTCATGTTCATTGAATGACGCTTCGGCGAGCTTGCGAGCCGATAAGACGATATTTATTTGGTAAACATTAATATCGTCCAAATTTTCATGTTCATTGAATGAACTTTGGTGAGTCAACAAATACATAAATTTGGTAATTGTTAACATTGTCCAAATTTTCATATTAATTGGATAACATTTCGGCGAGCTTGCGAGCCGATAAGACGATATTATTTAGTAAACATTGATGTCGTCCAATTTTTCATGTTCATTGAATGACGCTTCGGCGAGCTTGCGAACCAATAAGACGATATTTATTTGGTAATTATCAATATCGTCCAAATTTTCATTTTCATTGAATGACATTGAATGACGCTTCGGCGAGCTTGCGAGCCGATAAGACGATATTTATTTGGTAATTATCAATATCGTCCAAATTTTCATTTTCATTGAATTACATTGAATGACGCTTCGGCGAGCTTGCGAGCCGATAAGACGATATTTATTTGGTAATTATTAATATCGTCCAAATTTTCATGTTCATTGAATGATATTTATTAACGCTTCATATCGCAAGCTTGCTAACAAGACGATATTTATTTAGTAAATTTTAGTATTATTTGATTTTTAATGCAAATAATTATCATTAAAAAAATTATGTGTCATTAATTAAATTACAATTAACGATATTACAATAAAAAAACATTATATTGTTATTATTTACTCAAATATCTACATTATATTTCTTCATAAATTCCGGTTTAGTATATATTGGTATTTTCAATTGTATTGCTTTAGTATATTTACTAGATCCTGTATCTCCTGCATGAATAACAACTGTTGTTTTTTTAGATACGGAATCAGTAACTTTTCCTCCATTATCTTCAATATAGTCTTTGAGTTTTTGATCTCTAAATCCCGTGAAGACTATAATATTATCTTTAAATTTACTTCCAGATGTTTTCTTTTTTGTTTCAATATGTGACAAATCATAATATTTATTTAATTCCTTATAAAATTTCTTAAACCCTCCTATATTTTCAACAAAATTAACAGCTGATTTTCTAGCATATCCATCAACTTTTATAATATCGTCAATAAAATCTTCGTCATCGTCATATTTTCTTTTCATAATATCAGGATATTTATCTACAATTAATTGTAATTTTCTTTTACCCAGACCCTGATCAAATGTCATTGATGATGCCATAATTGTTGCTAAATCAGCCTTAAGTATTTTGTCAGATATTTCTTTCCTTATTTTAGTAACCATTTTATCACCAACACCATCGATTTTTGTTAATTCTCTATCTGATGCATCAAATATTTTGAATATACTTGTATATCCAGCATCATACATTTTAGTTAATATTCCTTCACTAATATACTTAATATCCAGTGTTTTGAAAAAATGTTGCATTTGTTTAATGTTTATGGAATCATTAATTTCTTCATTATCTTCATCAAGAATAATATTTACCTCAGTTTCATTCCACTTATATTTAACATCTGGCATTTGTGGTTTTTTTGATGCTTTAACAATTTCCAATATTTTTGGAATAACATCTCCACTTCTAACTATTTTAATAATAGTCCCAGGACCAATATTATTGTCATATATATATTTAGCATTATATGCTGTTGCATATGTTATTTCAGTGCCTCCTAAATTTACTGGTTCAATTTCAACTTTAGGTTGTAAAACATTATATTTAGTTGCATTCCATATAACTTTAACAATTTTCGTTTCTGCTATTTGATCATCTAAATCCATTTTAAATGCCATTGAATAATCAGGATTTTCATCTGCGAGTTTATATTTCTTATTATCATCAGTCACAACCAATCCATCAATTTCATATTTACCATATTGTCTCCTATGCATATAATATTTAACTAATTCATCTGTTTGTTCATCAATATTATCTTTGTTCTCAAATGTTTTATGATTAACACATTCAAATCCATATTTTTCAATCAATTTAAATTGTTCTGATTGTTTATATCGTGGATGTAAAATTGAATATCCAACAAATCTGGCTATTTTAGCAACATTGGTATCTATTTTCTTTGTTATTGTCAATCCAATTATCATATTTCTTGCTGTTTTAAAATTTGAACCGTATTTTTCAAAATCTTTCTTGGTTGCAATTATTTCTCCTCTAATGGCAGTATCATTTGGTATTTTTTCAAAATCAATATCATCAAATATATATTTTGTCAAATGAGTTATATCTCTTGCTTCAACACTATCACCTCTAGAATATAATGTTATTTTCCCATGTGAATCTTTAAATAATAAACATGAAGCACCATCTAATTTATCAGACACTTCATATGGACCATCATATTTTTTAAACCATTTAGATAATTCTTTTGTTCCCGGTTTTATTTTATTTAAACTTGCCATGGTATATGGTAAATCCACTTTATCAGCTGAATTTCTAATTGATGATCCTATTTTTTTAAGAAATGCATTTTTTGGATCTTTTTCCTTGAGAATATCTAACATATCATCATATTGTTTATCAGTCACTAATGGTTTTGGAGAATTGTGATATGCTTCATTATATTTTTCTAATTCTTTAACCAATTGTTTTATTGTTAATGACTGTGCATACTTGCGTGCATTTTTTTTAATGTCTTTTAATGAATCTTCACTATTATTACTAGAATCACTATCATATACACTCGAATTACTTTCGAGATATATTTCATCAGAATCATATTCAGACTCAGATACAGACATATTATTATATATAAACAGTAATAAATTAAAATCTTTTAAAATCAATTTTTCTTTGTAAAAACTCAATTGTTTGTATATAATCATACTTATTAGCCAATTCCAATAATATTTTACATTCATCTTCATTAATTTTAATATAATCAATAAATTTACTTAATCCACATACATTACCATACCTTATTGAATATGTAATCATCATATTAATATTACTATTAATATAGTCTGACAATTGATCAACACTAAAAATATAATCAATTATTTTAGGATGAGTACATTTGGACAATTTTTTCCATAATTTATATTCAATTAAAAATGCATCAAGTAACTCATAATTTGGATTATTGAAAACATTAGAAATTATGTCATAATTTTCCATTAAAAATCCAATGTGAATTAAATGTTTATATATACCATAATTATTGCTTGATCCGCAGTAATTTTTATAACAATTTATAAGCGGCAAATAATATTCGCTATTCTTGTATATTTTAATTAAAGAGCAGAATCTGTCATAATTAAACATGTGAGTTTTTAATGACAATGTATTTAGTATATCAATACAATCATTAATACTTATTACATACAATATCATCAAGTAAATATCATCTGTTTCAAGTTTTAATTTTAATAAATATGGATCCAAAATAATTTTTTTATCAAACATACCAAATAACAATATCAATATATTATTGGTTGGTAGATGTACATTGCTTTTAATGTATGCTGATATTGATGATAATTCTTCTGTTAATTCATCATTATTAATACAATAACAAAAACTTATAACAATTTTTTTAATATGTTCTGTTTTATTTATCAATACCATGAATGATTTTTTATCGTTCATTTGTACAAAGTAATAAAGAGCATGTATAAATCCATGTAATTCAACATGATGCATATAATTATCATGTATGTATGATGATATAGATATGGATTCTGTTAAATTCTTATCAAAAAACAATTTGCATGTCAATTCATTGAATACAAATGTACTTGCTCTGGAGTAACAAATATTAATGTAATTAACAATATTATCCATTGTGTTGTTCTTAACCTGTCTTTAATGAACGTAATAATTACAATGTTTATGTTTCAATTTTTTTTATTGAAAAAAATGAAAATGATAACATATTGAGATTTTCAGTACATATAATATTATACGCGACCGATCGAATTGAATTCAATATGTATGGTAGAAAAAAACGATTTTATGACCATATTTTTAATACTAATAACAATGAAGTTCTTTCTGCATCAGATAAAGACTATATTGACAATCATCATAAGACATATGATAACAATTGTTGGAAATACAAATATGATAACAATGATAATGTATTAGGATATAGTCTGTGTGTGAATCATGGATATGTATGCATTGACAATTGTTATAATATTGGAATTAACAAGCTTTTTCCAAGAGATATATTGAGAAACATTATGAGTTATATATCTGATGATAATGGTCAAGATAATGTATTGACCATAGACTGGAATATATACAATCAAACACCATTTGGATTTTATTGTGATAAAATTAACATCGAAAATTTAATTGAATTGTTTAAATACGCATTGTGTGGATTATATTCTGGAAAAAGAACAACGTCATATGATATTAAATTTATTAATCATACTATATTCAACATGCAAAAGATGAACTTATCACGAAGTAGTGTTAAAAAAGTTCATTTAACACATATAACTGATATTAACGTGTATGTTGATACGGAATTTTATTCTAAATACAAGGCAAAATTAACGAAAAATATGATTAGTAAATTGAGATCGTACATTATATTTATGATGTATTGTTCTGAATATATTGAAATGATTGATGACAGAATATTAGGATTTTTCAATGATAATAATAATTTATTGGAAATGAATGATACTTGTTACAACATTTATCATAATTCAGTATTATTAACAGCAAATATAGATGAAGAATCTTGTTGCAACACAAGATTAAATATAAATATAGTCAGGCCATATATATGAATGGTAACATTTGTGTTTTTTATTGTTAATAAATATTATTTACTAGCCACCGTTTTGATTTTTAGAAAATAAGAAATTATGACAATAATTTATAATTATTTATAACACGATTAATTTATAGTAATTTGATAAGGAACAAATAACATTTACTTAATTAAAACAGGGAGGATTATCTCGCGAGATAATCCTCCCTGTTAATAATCATTAATTACTTACACATATATGAAAATGTGTTTTTTCATTATCAATAAATTTTATTTACTAGCCACTATTTTGATTTTTAGAAAATAAGAAATTATGACAATAATTTATAATTATTAACTCGTTTGTTATATAGGCATTTATTAATAACTAAAATTGTGTTTATTTATAACAGGGGGCATTAGCTCCCTGGCTAATGCCCCCTGTTAATAATTATTAATTACTTACATAACATATCATCTCAAGTAAATATTATTTACTGAAAAAAATGATAATAGTAACTGTTTATAAATTTCAGTTATTATTTTCTAGTACGCGACTATTGATTGTTTTTTCTGCCAGAAAAAATGACTCAACACTTCTTCCAATCGACAAACGCTTCTTTTGCTCAAAAAGCAGAATACACATTGAACAACCTTAAGTACCAAGTACTTTATGGAAGTGAACCGTATTCTGTATATATCCATATGACCAATGGAGAAAGTCAAACTCAAGAAATTGAAACAGCCGTTATTGCAACTCAAGAGTCTCTTGGTTTGCAGGTTGCTGGATATTTCACAGAGATTCATGGAAAATACTACTATGTGATGGATAGGTATTTCCGTCGCATGAATCAAGAGATCAAGTCAATTGATGAGATGAAAGCCATTGCTACCAAAATCAAAGAATTGGTACCATCTGCTGAAATTCAAGATCATACTCAGGTTGACGAGAATGTTCTCAAAGTTGACACTTTTTACAAGAGTGTCGTTGGATTGAGTGAAGGCTATTACGAAGGCCGCAAGAAACAGATCATTGCAAGCATTGCCAAAGATTCTATGACATCTTCCGAAGCAATTGCAATGATTGAATCCATGCTTGAAACATTGTCTTTTGGTGGAGTTCTTTTGGATGAAGAAATGGATATTGAGCTCATCACTAAGACTTTGAATACAGTTTGTTTGGCTATTGAGCACACAACTGATGATGTCGAGTTAGTTTTGGCCAAGGCACACATCAGTGGTATGATGGAACAAATGATGTTTGTTGATGATTCTGTCGTCAACAGAAGTATTCACTGTGCAAAAGACAAGATGAGGAAAAACTGTTTGGTTTTGGCCAAACAGTGCACTGAAGTAGTTCTCAATATGGATGATATTGAGAATATGTGGAAAGTTGTTCCTGTGAAAATCTTTGCTTCATATCCAGGATATACACCATATATCGAAAATGGATGCATTGTGTATTGCAAAGATTTTGACATGATTGCATATATTCTCGATGCATTGAAACAGGCCAGAGCTTCAGTTGCCTTGTATAAAGATTCTGTTCTGTCGGGAATTTCTACACTAGAACCATTGGAATACTCCAAGAGACCGTCTGCCAAGTGATTTGTTTATTTTGTTTTGTGTAAATGTCAAAAATATTGTATATAATCTTTTAGAAAATGAATTTACTTGACTATAAACATATGGTTAATAAATTTAATTATTTATTATTCTCATGATGTATTACGCAGAATATACTGATATAATACTAAATTATTTACTAAAAAAATATAAAATTAAAACTGCCATTACTACAACAGAAAATATTATTAAACAAATACCGATTATTGATAATAAATACATGTTATTTTCTGATGTGCAATTGCAGTTAATTTTACCACTTAAATTTGCAAATGGTTGTTTAGATTTGTTTGATATATATTCAGCATATCCAGCACCAAAAATAGGACTGATTAAGTCATTGAGCGGGCCTGATCGAGGATTAGCAAATGGTGTAATATATGATTTATATTTATCTTCAATAGATTTTAAACCTGTTTGAATTTTACCAAGATATTCATTACTTTTATTTACATAATCATTAAATGTATTTTCATTAGACAACATGTAAAAATCAATAACATTTTTGTGATTTTTGTTGATTTCATTTTTTAGATTTGAATCTTTTTTATTTTCTATATAATCATTTATACCAACAATATATTTTCTCATATCATTGCCAGTAATTTGCATTTGATTAAAATAACGTAATAAATCACTTTGTGCAGTCTTTACTTTCATGTATGCTAATTCTGCTGCATAACGAGCATCATATAATTTTTTTTTATTTTCATTCGTAATATTTTCATTGCTTACTTGGCTCCTAATTGCCATATATTCATTGTATTTTTTATCAAATTCATCTAATAAATCTTTAGAATTTAAATTATATTTATCTCCAATGACTCTAATGCTATTAAATTGACTATTAATACTTTCTTTCTTTGGTATAAGTTTATCGTAAACGATATCTTTAACTCTGTTAAATACTAATTCATTTTTGTTACATGTTATGTTATTTTTTTTCTCGTTTTCCACCATTAAATCATAGTGATTATCTAATGTTCCATTAGATGCTACTATAGTTTGCCATTCTATCTTACAATCTTTTTTCTCTGCCATATATGATAATAACGCATTTTTATTTATCTTTTGTATCACGATTTGAAACTCGTGATAATAATAATCCTCCTTTTTCTGCCATATCATATCTTATTTTTTCAATATCAACATCAGAAAAAGGAGGCATATATGGACCAGAAACATCAATGGTTATTTTAACATTATTACCTGACATTAATTTATAAATAAAATTTCCCATAGATGGATCATATAAAACAGGTTCATATTTAATATTAACCGCATATATAGGTACTCCAACATTGAAAGCTCCTGTTCTAAATCTTAATAATGTTTTCTGATCAGTTATCATTCCTTCTGGAAATATACATATTGAATTAAATTCTTCAATATATTTTCTTATTATATCAACTGTATTTGTTGTTTTCCCTCTTTCAATAACTAAACACGGCATAATATTTAATAAATTACCAAATATAGGATTATCTCTAACAACCGATGATGCTAAAAACCCAGTTTCAAATAAATAAAACATTATGATTATATCCATATAACTAGAATGATTTGCAACAAATATTTTGTTATGTTTTTGAATTTTCGACATATTTTTAGCAATTATACTTATATTATTCATTGAAAACATTTGTTCCACAATTTCTTTACCTTTTTTGACGCCTTTTGATGTTAAAATATTATGCAATATTGTAACAACTGATGGTATATTGTTAATCATTGATGTTGTTGATATTTGATCTTTTGGTACTACTATAGTCATACTCAATATATCTGCAAATTGTTGTCTAGTCATTATGCCCTTCTTGTAATCACGCAAAGATAAAATATTTGTAAATGTTTGATTACAAATAGGACATATTAAATTATTACATTCAAATAAACATTTACAATGAAACAAATGTTCACATGGTATTATCATAACAACCTTATCATTTGATATATCAGTTAATTGTTTTTTACAACAACATCTCGAATTTAATACTTTTTTATCATCCATTTATAATTATAATATTCAAATAGAAAATCACAATAATTTTTATTGATTATTAATTAATCAATGTGTTTACAATTTCATTAATTAATATATAATATTATTATTAATGAGTAAAGACAAATCAAATAATGTTGCCATATACTTAAAAAGTATAAAAAAACATGTAGGTACGGCAATTGATGGTGTTACGAATGTTGATACTAAAAATGCATTTAGTCTATTAAAAAAATTAAACATTGAAGATAATGATAACATTGAAGATAATATTATATATTACCCAGGAATTACTTTATTATTTATTATAAGTAATTTTTCTAAAAAATCAAAAAAAACTACACCACATGGTTATTATATTGCTTCTGGGTTGGTACAAATAATGGCATTAATAAATAGTGGCAATGATAATGTAAATGCATACAGTGAAATTATTGTAAATATGTATAATTGTGTTGTTAGAAACTTGTCATCTGTGTATAATAATGATACTAATATGGCTGATAATGATAAATTAGATTTACATAATAAATGTCTTAATTATGTCAATAAAAAAATATTTTCATGTATGCAAATTCATTCATTAGAGAAAAAAGTTTCAAAAAAGAAGTCAGATTTAATTATTAAATCTGGTGGGTTTTTAGAAAAATATCAAAAACTAGAACTTGTTAGTGAAACTAATATCCTTAATTATATTAAAAGTAAATATGGATCATTATTCCAATTATCTTATGTTTTAGGATGGTACATGGGAATATCATCGTCAAATAACCAAGACATGATTAAAGTTTTGGAGACAATAGGACAAATATTGGGTGTTTTATATAAAGTAACATATGATTTTATGACAATAGATGATGAAATTAAAGAATTAATTTCGACAGATAGAAATTATTCTGATAATATTATTATAAACTGTGGCATTAAGAAAAGTTTCAGTATTTTTGTGGAACAAAAAACCAAATTTATTGAAGAGTCAATGGAGGCAGAATTATATATAGTCAATATAAGAGTAATATTGGCCAAAATGGAAGATATTGTTAATGATGTTATTGAAAATTCTGATTTTACTTCAAATACTGAAGCCAGTTCATTTAGATGAATCCGATTTTAGTTGTTTTCTGATTATATTATATAATTCTTGTTTTTTATATTGTTTTCTATCACCATTTTTTTCTTTGTATGTAAATGAAATGGACATTTTCTTAGCAATGTCTTTTAAATTTGTCATTGTATAATTATCAACATCTTTAAGTGTTTTTATATTTACACTAGTTACTGAAGATATTGATCTGTTGGATTTTTTACTGACAGAGCTATCACTACTTGTCGATCTTTTGGAAGATCGACTGGAAGACGATGATGATTTTTTACTAGATTGTTTAGAAGACGACGATGATTTTTTACTAGATTTTTCACTGGATTTATTTGATGATGATTTACTTTTACTTTTAGATTTTTCTGATTCTATTTCAATAATTTTTTCTTCATTTTGCTTTGATGGGACGATATCTGACATAGATAACTTATCAGACATTTGCAATTCACCACCTGTTATATTATTCAGGATTTTAAATTGATCAACATTGTTATTACTCATGTAATAATCGGGTTCACCTTCAGTATAGTGATTTGAATTTGTACAGGTTGTTATTACTGGTTGTAATTGTATATGCTGTATTTTTCTAATTTGTTGAACCATTTCATAATTATTTTCTTTTATTTTATCAAATGATTCTTTTGAGCGTTCACTAATTGATTCCAGGATAGCATTTTTAGATTTATTGATTTCATTAACAAGATAAACAACAACAATTACCAATACAATTAATGTTATAATCCAATATAAAAATTCCATATACTCTACTTTCTCATAATATATACCACATATAAACGTTTTTAATTATATCAATGTATTTTATACATGAATTTAATTCCAACAACCGATAATTCATTTGGAAGAGGTCGTGGAAGAGCAAGAGGTGGACGTACAAATTTTGACACAAGAATATATTATCCTGACAGACAAGTTGATGAATCTAAAATCTCCCAATTGTTTGGAATAGTATCGTCTGGAGATATATATGATATTAAGAAAGAATTACATCGATCAAATATTGGTTTAAGTGTTGTTAATTCATCAAATGAATCTATATTAAATTATATTATTGTTAATGATAAATTAGGATCGCGTGAAAAAACAACATTGGCAAAATACGCCATAGATAATGGTGCACCAATTAATTTATTTACTAAAGATAATATTACTCCATTACATTTGGCAGTTAAATCTAATTTAGATGATTTAGTTAAATATATGCTGGATAAAGGCGCAGATGCTAATTTTCAAGATAATCAATTGATGACACCACTACATTATGCTATAATGCCTGATTTATTTCAATGTGTTTCAGAAAAGAAAACTGATTTAATTGAATTACCTAAAATACCAAAAGATGTTGAGTTTAGTTTAAAAAAAGTATATGAAAGTTTATATAAAAAAATATATGAAATATATTCGGGAAAAAACACAAATAAATATATTGAATTATTAAAAAAAATATTTACTGATTTGAATTATTTATATCCAGATATGATATCGGATTACAGAAAAGAATATTTGATAAAAAAACAAAAATACAATACTGAAGAAGAAATAAATAAATTAAATGCAGAAGAAATGACAGGAATGCCTTTGTTAACAAAATTAAATAACAAATTGGGAAAATGGAATAATAATGTTTATATTGATGTCAAGAGAAATGAAGATGGATTTATTGAATTGATTCGTAATTTTTCTATTACTGAAGATGATATTTTTTATGAACAAAAATCCCCCAGCCCTCTTAGATTTGATGGAAATAGGGTAATAGATGGAACGTCTGATATTGGAGATATATATGAATTAATCAAATTAACAGATAAAAAATTGTATGTTGATGGTAATACATATGATAAACTAGATACATTAATTAACGATCTTCAAAAAGAATTAACTGAATCAATTAATCGAGATAAAAAAGCATATGATGAATTGTTATTGAATAACTTGAAACAAGAAGATAAATTCATTTATTTCACAGATCCAAAAACAAATACTAAGACACCAATACCAGATAATACAAATGATCTTGAAATTGTGAATTTTTGGCTAGGTTATGATCAATATGTAGATAAAGTTAAAAATATTTTTAGTGAGTATGATAAAATAATTGATGGCGTATCAATTGATTATGTTTACACATCAATCAATTTAAATTATACAGGAGTTGATCCAAATATTCTTAATAAAGCAGATGAAGCATTTAAATCATCATTTGGAGAATATGTTGATGGTGATAAATTTTATTTGTTCTTGAAAAAACCTTTCAGCATTAACATAAGTGATGAGGTAGATAAAATTTTAAGTGATGACACAAAAATGACAATATGGAATATTAATTTTTTGTCACAATATCATGACAATGTGATGGATGTTGAATATGATGATGAGATTTATGTTAACAATTCAAGTCTTTTAATGAAATTATTTTATGTAAATTTAATGAAAGCACACTTTAATAAATTCATACAATCCAATATCAATGAATTTACGGAACTTAATGGTGTAATAACTAAAAAATTAAAACCTAATATTCCAGATTTGGATGAGAGAATAGCAAATTTAAACACAATGTTTGTTACAAATAGCAATGTTATTATTAATGATCAATTAAATGATTTTACTGCTAGAGTAAAAGAATATTTGGGAGAATTCGGCAAAATAACATCGGAGTTATATAATATATTTGATAAAATCATAACAAATTATAATCATCTACCACATGTTATTGCATATGACGGCGTTGTGGCATTTATCACTAATGTCATTAACATATCCAAATATTATCAAAATATCAGTGCTTCACCATATATAGTCATGGGACAAATTCATACCATTCGTCATGACATTACCACGTACAACCCATATTACGTACAAGCTCTTACTGATATAAAAAATAACATTAATGATATTAATAATTTAATAAATTATATTAACCCTGGTCCACCAATACTCACGCCACAAATTGCCCAATTTGTAGCTGGTGATATCCAAAAATATATTAATGATGTTACTACTGCCATTAATAAGCACATGCCATCAATTACACAAGCACATAATAATATTAATAACACAAATTATTCATACAATTATATATACAATGTAATTAACACCGATTTAAAACGATTTATTCAACTGGAAGAAACAAAGAAAAAAGATATTTTGGACGATATTAAATCAAAATTAGATGAGTTCAATAAATTTTACAAGAAATTATTAGATGCTTTTGGAAAATCATGTGATGACTATGTAAAAAAAATTAAAGATATGTATTTCAACATGAATAAAATTATAGACACAAGAAATAAAATAAGTTATTACAATTATATTAATTCAATATTGTCTGACTATAATGACGATAAAATTAAATATGAAGACGATACCACAATAAATGAATTAAAAAATTTACGAGTTCCACAAGATATTGACTTATCTAAAATAACCGAAAATAATTTTAGAGACACTCTATACAATTATCTCAAACCATATCTTATTTACATATCGTCTTCATATGAAAATAAAATTATATCATCATCAACATCTATACCAGTACCTACATCCAATGGTAATCAAGGTATATTTTTTCCAAACACCCTTAATTTAGTAAAATTTATAGGTCCTGATAACATTAACAAATTAAGATCCGAATACAACATTATTAATGGTGTTATTGATAAAGGAGAATTTGGTAAAATGTTAAATGTCAACAATTACTTAAAAGAAAATACTAATAACATGAGAATTATGAAATATAAAATAGATGATTTTATCAAATCATTACGGTATTCGATTGCATATTATGTTAATAATATTATTTTGTCTGATGCAGAAAATATATTAGAAACACTCAAATCAAACATAGATAAAGTATCTCAATCAATGACAAAAACAAACCATGTTATTGAATATTACAACACAATAACTGACATTTCAAATGTTGTATTTAATGATATATTTTTTAATATAATTAATCAATCAGTTCTCGAAAGTACTAAAAAAATACAAAATATGGCATACAATATAGAAACTGATTATAATCCATTAGTTACAACTAATATACCAAACAGAATTAGCGAAATGTATGAAATTTTTTACATTAAAAACGCACATGAAGATATTACAAATGACACTCTTGAATTATTTGATCCGACTGAAAATGTTAATGATAAAAAACATAAACAAATTGTAGATAATTATTTATACAACACTTGCTATACATTAAATGAAAATATGATTAACTTATTAATAGAATATACTAACTCAAATTCACCTGATGTTTATGGAAAAAATATTATTGATTATGCTGTGGCATTAGGAAATATTGATATCATCACCAAATTAAAAAATAAAGGTGCGAAATTAACAGATGTTGATCAATTTAACAACAACTTAGAAATAATGACAATTAAATTGAAAAAATCATTGAATGCAAATAATTTTAATGATAAAAATGAAGAAATGACCGATAAATTAATTAATGCAACAGAATATAAAATGATATTATCATTTTCTGAATTAATATTACCTTGGACTATATATTTAATTAATGAATATATTTACAATAAATATAGTCCAACACCAGTTGCAGGAATTATTGATTTAATTAAAAAACAACCAGGTAATGAATTTTTAGAAAACATTAAAAGTAAATTTGGTGGATATTATATCACACAACAATTAAATGCCATTATTATGAATAAACTTGAAAAATTACATAAAAAATATGGTGATAAAATGAATTATTTACTTGATAAAATTGATAAAATTACAAAAGATGACTCATTATCGTCTGAAAAAAAACAGGAAATGATAACCAAAGTTTTTAATAAGAAAACCGATTATGAAAATAGAGCTCAAAATATTACCAACCAAATAAATGTCTTGAAATTAAAAGAAGGAACAAATGATCCCATCATTAATAAAATGGTTACTAATATTGCAAATGAAACAAAATTTGTATCTATTTATGGTGTTAATGTTACAAAAACTTATTCTGGTTTTTCATATAGAATTGATAGAGAAACTTCGAATCAAATGAGAATATATACTCAGATTATGGATGAATACATTAAACAACATGATGACAATATAATATATCCTATCATTAGTAATATTGATGTTAAATCATATTTCACTGATCCAAAATTATTTAATAACATTGATAATACAATATTATACAATGTATTAAAAATAATATCACATGTTATTTCAAGAACAATATGTTTGAATTTTTATAACGTAGTTACGAAAATATTAATTTTATATGTTGATACAAGATATCCAAATGATGATTTTGAAAATAAAAGAAGAAAAATAGGTGATACATTAAAACCATTAAAAGAATATATATTTACCGAAAAATTCTCACGTGATCTAGTTAAAATAACATTAAAAATATACAAAGACGATACTGAAAGTGATAAAATGTCAACAATAACTATATCGTCATTGTTAGATTTAGCAATAAATAAAATATATGATAATAATAAAATCCAAATATCAAAAGAAGACAGTAAATCAACATCAAAAAATGACAGTAAATCAATATTTAATGATAATATAATTAAAATAAGAAATTATTTTATTGAATACATTAAAATTTACATAAATGGTTGTAAAGATTATGTTGATAATTATTTATATTCAATAATTGAATATAATAATAACATGAGTATCAAAGCAATAATTAATAATTAAGTTTTTCTATATAATTGTTTACTACCAGTCTTCCATTTGCTATCCCATTCATTTTGAGTCCATGTATGTACAGGAGTATTATTAACTAAAATTAAATCACCATTCTTAGTCACAATACTATAAGTATTGGCTTTCTTTCTATGATATTTAACAGTTAGTGTGTTAACTGCATCTTTAGCTTTGATTAATTTATCATTCATAAATAATTTATGCCCAGGAGTTAATAATAAATCAGAATCTGGAACATTTTCTCCAATGCTATTTTTCTTGAATTTAACAAACTCTTTGCATTTGTAAATATTATGCACTATTTCAGTAATAGCTGCATAATTTTCTTTATCATCTGTTAATACTTCATCCCCAACAATTAAGTCTTTAACTTTCTTTTCTCCATTTTTAGTTATAACATTCATATCGGGATGTATACAAGTTCCAGATAACCAATTCCATGTAACTATCAGTCCATCAATCATTTTTGGAGATATTGATTCATCTGTACCTCTTGATGTGCTAAAATAACCATAAGCTGGTTTATATATGACGTCCCCACCAGTATAAGATACTGATCCACCATTATTGGTTGCTTCCAATGCAAAACTATTGCCAAGACCAGCTGGTCTGATAACATTCCACGATACAGTGGTCGATAATTCTCCCCCCCTGTCCCAAAATGTATTGGCCAAATTAACATTTGGATTTACCAAATGTACATTTAGTACTGGTGCAATAACACCAGTACCCGGTCCTGTAATTAATAAAGCACCGGTGTCACCGTCAGGCACGATAGTAATACCACTATAACCAAAACCATAACTGCCATCAAGATTGTCATTACAATCAATTTCCCAATCAAGTGCAGACCCTGATTGGAATTCTAACTTATTGGTGACAGTTAATATTCCAATGCTATTTCCGGCCCTTATTTTACCACCAGATTTAAGAACAACAATACCATATGTACCGATTCCTTTAACAGTGGCATTGGTAACAGTTGTTAATGATTTATTGATGTTTCCAGGAGGGAATCCAGTCACACCGACGATCATTGTTCCAGCAGATACAGTTGTTAATCCAGTGTATGTATGTGTTCCTATTATTGTTAATGTTCCAGACGATATATTTGATAATTTTCCTGTTCCAGTCATTTGAGATGATATTGTAATATTTCCCAATCTTGCAATTACTAATTCACCATTATTAACAATATTGGAAGTATTATCAATGGATCCTGTTGTTGTAACATTTCCAATTTGTAATGTTCCATTAGATATCGTCGTTGACCCAGTATATGTATTTGTGTTTGTTAATATTAAGGCTCCTGTACTATCATTGCTTATATTTCCCGCTCCGATTATAGTTCCTGTAATTGTCATTGATCCAGTTCTTGATATTCTCAAAGTTGATGATAATGCGATATTAACCGTTGTCACACTGTTAATTGATCCAATTGAACCCGCATTTCCAATTTGAACATCTCCTGACGATATTGTCAATGTTCCTGTAAATGTACAATCAGCTGTTAATGTTAATTTGTTGGCTCCAGATTTAGCAATTGATGTTCCCGATATTACACCAGATAATGTTTGAGCTACATTTGGCAAAATAATATTACTTCCATTGACAATAATTGGGCATCCCAATGCAATATCACTATTTCTGTTAATTGATAAACCAGCTCCAGAACTTATGGTTATAGTTGATAATGAACTCAATATTCCTGATGTTGTTCCATTACCAACAATAAGTGTACCTCCGCCAATTGTTGTTGGACCAGTATACGTGTTTGTTCCTGTCAAAGTCATTGTATTGAGTGTAGTTGTTCCTAAAGATAATGAACCTCCAGTTCCAGATATATTGGCATTGATAACATAAGATACTGTTCTTGAAACAGACAATGGATTATTATTTAAATTTATGGTTGTGACACCACTTAAATCACCTGCATTATTACCTGTTCCAATTTGTAAGGATCCAGAAACAATTGTTATTGTTCCCGTCAAAAGAATATCTTGATCAATTGTTACGGCAGAACCAGAAGTAATTTCAAAAGTTCCAGCTCCAGACATTGAAGTATTGAGTGCAACAGATGCCGTCGAAGATATTCTGTATATCGATCCCGATGATATTGAAATTGAATTTGGAACAAATGTTACTGATGGCCCACCATTACCAACTTGTAATACACCTTGAGATACTGTCAATTGTGCTAAAATTGTATTCAATGAATTTGTTAAAATAACAACACCAGAACCATCTTTGCTTAAACTAGTACATGTTATTTGACCAGTAAATGACTGGGTCGTTGCTGCTGATGATAATATCATTACAACACCCGATATTGTATTTGCAAAATTAATATCAGTGTTTCTATTTACTGTTAACCTACCATTGTTTGTAATAGTAAATACTGATGATGGTACAATAGATCCCACTGCACCACCATTACCAATTTCTAATGTTCCAGCCGACATTGATGTTGTTCCTGTGTAAGTATTAGTGTTGGTAAGTGTTGTTTTACCAGACCCAGTATTATTAACTTGAAGTTTTCCAGGGCCACTTATAATTTGTGACACGACAAAATCAGTTGTTTTACTAAAAGTTAATATTGAAGTTGTGTTGCTAAGAACATATGCACTTGTTCCATAAGAAGTTCCAGATGATCCATATATTAATAATTCACCATCAGTTACAGTGGTTGTACCAGAATAAGAATTATTTCCACCAAGATATGCAATACCCAATGTTGATTTTGTAACAGATCCAGTTCCACTAACATTACCTGCAATATTAGTTGTATTTTCTAATTGTATTTGTCCATTGTTCACAAATGGCGGTGATCCTGCTAATTGTGCCCCAGATATAAATCTTATCGATCCACCATTAATAGTAAAACTAGCTGCTGATGAAGAACTGGTCGCTGCAAATTGCATAGTTGACGATAAATTTTTGGTAATTGTACCGCTTGTACCTACAATTGAATTAACTGTTATCGTGTTATTAGAATTAAAAACAAATGCACTGTTATTAACTATATTCGCAACACTTGATATGAAATTACAATTCGTATCGAGCATAAGAGTTCCTGCATTTATAGTTGTTAATCCAGCATGTGCATTTGCTGATCCATTTAATGCCAATGTACCGGTTCCATTCTTAATTAATGGACCACTTGTGATATTATTATTTACATTTCCATTTAATGTTTGAGTATTAGAACATGAAATAGCTCCACCATTTGCGGATAATCTAAATTCATTCATCAATCCAATATCGGTACTTCTGTTAATCAAAAACGTTCCCACACCAAATGTCCCAGTTAAATATATTATAGGTGAAGGATCAATACTTCCATTTGTACTTCCTGTACCTAATTGCAAAACACCACTGTATATTGTTATTGAATTTTTAAAAGTATTTGCTGCTGCTAATATTACAGTTCCTCTTGATAAAACCAATGAACCAAAACTACCTGCTCCTGGATAATCAATGGGAACATTAAATGTTACTGTGCCTGATGATCTATTAATTTCCAATGTACCAGTACAAGAAATGCTTGAGGTATTTGCAATATCTCCATTGACAGTGTTATTTCCCAAAGAAATTGTTCCATCTGCAATATTGGTAGCTCCAGTGTAAGTGTTATTATTTGTTAAATATACAAGACCAAAATTGTTTTTCCACAACGTTCCACTTCCCGATATTACACCAGCAAAAGTAATTGCCGAAGTCGTTGTAATGGCTAATGATGATGAATTTGTTATATTAGCACTAAGTAATGATCCACCTGTTGCAATTTCAAGTGTACCTGAATTAATTAAAACTGTTCCAAAATAATTATTACTGTTTCCTGTAAACACAATACTACCAAGTCCTGATGAATTTATTTCAATGCTGTTATTTGATGTTGATGAAGCAAATTTAGTTGATGTGGTAAAATTAGTTAATGTTGCTCTATTTATTTTAAATGTAGTTAATGCTCCTATTATAAAATCTATGGTTGTTAATGAGCCTAATAAACCACCATTTCCTAATTGCATTATTCCAGTGTTTAAAACTACAGTTGAAACACTCAACGTACCTGTCATAATTAATGTACCAGTATTGTTTTTTTGTAACACATTACCTGTTATATTACCGCTTATTGTTTGAGTACCAGTAAAAGACAATATACCATTGATCGAATCAACCGGATTTATTAAATTTTGATCAGTATTTCTGTCAATAACAAATGTACTTGTTCCTTCTAATTTAATTGTGCTTAATCCGGATATAGTACCAGCTGTTGTTCCGTCACCCAAAGTACATGTAACTCCACCAGTTACATTTGTTAGGCCATTATAAGTATTATTACCAGTTAATGTAACATTACCATATGAAAATAAAACTCCACCATCAGTTCCTGATCCATTTACAATATTCATTGGATAAGTAATAGCATAACCGGTGCTATGCTGAAATTTACCACCATTTGATAATATAATATTTGCAGTTGACGATATTGATCCTGTCACGGCTAATATTGTGGTAATATTTAGCGTTCCTAATGTTATGGATGTTGTTCCAGTATATGCATTAGATCCAATAACATAAAATGTTACAACATCTATTATTTCTAATGTTCCACCAAATGTATTATTTGCAGCAGAAACAATATTACCATTTCCACCAACTTTTAATCCAACCGGAGTTGTTAAATCAACAATTGGTGTTGTATATGTGAGAGTTATACCAGCAGTAGTTGTATTATGTGAAATAGTACCACCGTTTGTTTTTATTGTTGTTGCAAGTTGTGTATTTGAATTTATATTTACTGTATAAATACCACTATTTTCCACAATCAACGCACTTGTTGATACAAATGGAAATCCAGATGGTCCAGTTTCTAATTCAGCATTAGCACTTGTAATTACTTTGGTAATTCCAATATGACTATTATTTACTGACAACTTATTTTTAAAAACTGTAAATGTTCCACTAATTGTTCCGACTGCAGTTAATACAAAATTTCCTGTATTACTATTCAACCCGAAATTAGCATCAGCACCACCCAAAGCACTACTTAATATTACTGGGGTACTTCCAATATTATTGAAATTGGCATTATTTGATGTATAAAACCGAGTGTCAGTGTAAAAACTAGAATAAAACCAATTTAAAGATCCATTGATTGTATTTGATGTTAAGGAAGCAGATAATGATCCTGAAGATCCAGCTGTTAAATATCCTCCTACTTGTACAGTCGTACCTAAACTAACGGTTGACCCTAATTGGGAATTATTTGCTAATAAATATGTTGTACCACCTCCTGTAAAATTTATAGCATTGTTTCCGGAAATTATACCTGAATAAATACTTGTTGATCCAGATGCTGTTGTAAATAACACAGTGCTTCCTGAAATTCCAGCAACCATTGTTATTGGATTTTCTAAAGTAAATAATCCAGATGTACTATTTGATATACCATTATTATCAAACACAACTAAAGTCGCTCCTGTTATTTTCAATGCAAATGATCCATATGATGAATCAACTTGTATATATTTGATCGATAAAGATGATGCAACTGATATAATTTGATCACTTGTTGCCGCTAAACTAAATATAGCAATGTCATTTTGATTGGTGGGATATCCCGTACCACCCCCAGTACGAATCCAATTAGCATCAAGTTCCCAATCATTATTGCCACTGGTTTGATTCCATGTGTAAGTTGGCATTCTATATTATATCTAAATATAATCCAATTCTCACCGTATAAAAATTGAATTTTTAATGTCCAAGAAAATATTCCTATATATTAGCAATTAATGTCTAATTCTAATAAGGTCAAGGAATTTCATGTGAGATTTGGTCATATTGTCAATAATGAATATTCAAATGAATACATACTTAATAATAATAAACTAATGATGGCAAGAATTGGCTTTCAAATTGAAGAATATAATGAATTATTACAGGCATATAAAGACAATAATAAGGGAGAAATATTAGATGCTATAATTGATAGCGAATATTATTTACATGGATATTGTCATATTTTAGGAATTAGTAATGAAACTGAGAGAATTTCATATAAATTATATGAAAATAAGCATGTTAAATACAATGAAAATGGTATTCCAATAATCGATAAGTTAATTAAATCATATTATAAAATGATAACTCAACTAACTGAATATATGAATAATCCAAATAAATTATATATTATTGAATTAATAAAAAAAATGTTATCATCTTTACATACAATGGCTTGTTATATGAAAGTTAAAGAATATAATGAAGCATTTAATGATGTGCATGTTTGTAATATGACTAAAGTTTGTGAGACTGAAGATGAGGCAATTGCTACTTGTAATCAATATAGTCAAGATTCAGAAAAAAGATATGATCCTTTTTATGAAAAATCAACAAAAGGTAATTATTATGTCGTTAAAAATAAATTAGATAACAAAGCACTTAAATCAATTAAATGGAGACCAGTTGATTTAAATAAATATGTTCAGTAATAATATTCTTCTTCATCAATATCATATTTTTTATTTTCTTTTGGTTTTTTATTTTCTTGATAATAATCAGAATCACTATTTTTATCATCATTATTTATTAATTTTAATGCTATTAATGCATTTTTTGCAGCTAATTTACTTGCTTGTTTGGCACAAGGACCTGATCCTGATCCTAATTCTGTTTTACCATTTGATACTATAACAGTATATTTATTTGATTTACTTGATTCGTTAATATTAGATATACGATAACTGATGTCGTAAAAATTTGATTTGGAAAAATGTTTTTTTAATGTTTCTTTGTAATTAATTTGAACGTGAATCATTTTAGAAAAATCAAATTCATTGATTATAAAATTAGTGATGAAAGTAACAAATTTATCATATGGTAATTCCAATGATAATGCTCCTATAAATGCTTCTAAAATATCAGCTAATACTTTAATGTTATTTAATCTGTCATTTTCTAAATATTTAGCAATTAGTAAATAATCTGGTAATCCTAATTTATTAGATAATTTAGACATAATTTTGTTATTTTCCATATTTGTACGTAAATTATTTAAAAAATCAGGTTTTGCAGTGTCGTATCTTTCATATATGTATTTAGAAACAACACGGTGAAATTCACTATCACCCAGAAATTCTAATCGTTCATATGATTTTTCTCTCAATTGAACAATATCTTTAATATTTCTATCAATTGAGTCACCTTTATATTGTGACAATAATTTTATAGTCTTTGGATTTTTTATATCACTGACTATATATGATTCATGGGTCATTGCCTCTTGAAATAAATCAATGTTTGATATTTTATAATCAACATCATATTTTTTTAACAATTTGTTAATAAACCGTGATGTTATAGGTTTATTATTTTCATTTAAACAATAGTATAAAATGGGATTGTCAATCATATGTATTAATATTATTATATATCAAAAAAAGTTACAATAAATAAATCAATTTTTCTTTATGGTGTGTGACTATGGGGTGGTGGTGCGTGTGATACATGTGGTGCAAATGATACAGATGGTGAGTGTACGTGTGGCGTGTGTGGTGCATGTGATGCAGATGGTGCATGTGATGCATGTGGCGGTGCACCATGACCATACGGCGAGTGTACATGTGGTGGTGGTGCGTGTGATTTTGCACCTTTTGTTGGTTTCGACTTTCCAGATGGTGGTGCAGAAACAACGCTCATGAGATTTCGAAATTGTTGGGTGATACTGTCCATCATTGAACTCATGTCGTGCTTCATATCATCCTTTATCGAATCCAGATTATTTTTCATATCTGCACTCAAGTCGCCAATCTCATCTTTCACATCTTGTTTCAATTGCTCGAAATCATGAGTGGTCTTTTCGTTCATATTGGCAAGGTAGTGAATTGCATCTCTCATTGCATCAAGTTCTCCCTTTATAGAAGTCACCTCATTCACCAAACCCGCTTCAAACACTTGTCTTGTGTGTTGTTGGAATTGTTGTTGTTGCTGGTACTGCAATTGTTGTTGTTGTTGATAATACTGTTGTTGTTGTTGTTGATATGCCCACAAACGTTCTTGTTCTTTTTGTTGTTCAATGTTGACAACAAAGAAAGCAATCGGATACGTGAACAAATCAAACAGCTTTGTTACAGATGCACTGTCAACCGTTTTCTTGAGCTCGCAATGGTTCTGATAAAGCTGATTGAGATTTTGTCTTGATCTCATCAGTTCCTCATAAGCCTTGACGACAAGAACGTACGGTATATGGTCAAGAGTTCTGATCTTGTATTCTTCTCCAGTATATACTGGAATCCCAGGACTGTTTCTTGGAATCAGAATTTTCTCCAAGTTCAAGCCATTTTTGTCTTCCGATATTCTCTTTTGAATCACATTCTTGGCAAAACAAACTTCACAGTTTGTCCCATTACAGAACCCGTGATGGTTGTTGACAAGAACGGTGAGTTCATCAAAGTAGAAGGTGTTTGACATCATGAATTCGATTCAGGAAACAATCAATAGTCGCGTACTTTTATTGTCTAACTGAAAATTCCAAAGAGTTAACAATATCAATTTTTTTACGACAATAACAACACATACCTTTATATTTACTTGCCATATATCGTAAACAATTAATACAATATATTCCATTATCACAACATTCTAATACAAAACACATTTTGTTTATTGTAAATTGCAATCATGTTTATGAGACCTGATGAACTATTATGCTTTAATGCATATGTAAAATATTTATTTGCCAAAATAATTTTATTATTGTATGAATATTCAATAACACCTAAATTATTATAGAGAATACCTATATATTTATTAATTTTATATCGTCTGCATAAATTTATACAATTCATATACACATTTACTGCATCACGAATATTGTTATATTTACACATAATTATAGCTATATTCATCAATTGGTATATATCTAATATATTATATGATGTATATATAGTCAACAAGTTATAATAAGCTTCTTTATATCCTAAATGGCTATGTTTAATATATTTCCATATATATATGTCCATTTATTACATTTAGTGTGTATATAGTCTGATATATATCATTCAATTTTTATTCAAAAAAATTGATATTATTAACATTTTAGATATATTGGTTAATATTGTACGCGACTCGATTGTTTGTTAAAAATGAGTACATCAGAATTGTTTGGTCTTGTTCATATGGATTCTAAAGATGCAATATGTTATCTTGAAGAAATATTGAACAAACCATATGAACCGATTGATATTTACATTAAAGAGCATGAAACAGGTGAATCTGTTTCAACTTCCAAACAAATAAAATATCGTCTGGGTCAATTGTATGAAAATATCAATGAAAATGAAAAGGCATATGAATATTATTTAGATTGTGCAAATAATGGCTTGACCGAAGCACAAAAGAAAATATCTGCATTAAATAAATGTTTCTTGGAATCAAATGAAAAATCGCAATTATTAAAAATCAAAGAAAATTTATTTTCTAATAATTGTTATTCTCATGCACAATATAAATTGTATTGTATGGAGAAAGATGATGATATTAAAATGACTTATTTAATGAATTCATATAAATACGGCAACATTTTGGCAATGCGTGAACTCGATCTTATTAATTCAAAATATTTATTTGAAGGTCTTGCATTTTATGAATCTGGAAATTATAAACTTGCCTTGTATAATCTAGAGAAAATAAAAGGCCATTTACATTATGATAATGCCCAATATGTAATTGGCGAAATAATCACAAAAAAAGATTCAATCAAGGCACTTGATCATTATTTGAATTCTGCAAAAACAGGATATGAAAGAGCACAAAGTAAAATTGATTACCATAATAAATCAACACTTATACTCGCTGATAAATTATATGAATCAGAACAATATAATGATTGTCTGAATAAATTGAAAGAAATTAAAAATTACAATGATAAAAACAGTATCATTGTAAATGCAACAATATTAGAAGGTAATGTTTACAGCAAATTAGGTAACAATAAAAAAGCATGGCAAAAATTTACTGAAGCTGCCAATAATCATTGTGTGTTTTGTGAAGCAAAAATATTAAAAAACAATGCTTATAATTATAGACAAGGATATTTGGCATATGTGGATAGTAAATATAATGATGCACTGGCATTTTTATTCATGATATATTCCATTACAATTGATGAATATACATATATGTCTGCATGTTATTTAAGTGGTATGATTTATTATAATTTGAATTGTTTTGATAGATCATATTATTATTTGAATATTGTTGATAAATTATCAATTGGAAAATTAAAACAAGGTGAGACATTGAAAATATATGATTCTGAAAAAAAATTACTTGACACAACAATTAACATTAGTAAGTTTTTAAATGATGTATATTCATTGAATGAACTAAGAGATAAAAAATTCACGTCAGTTATGGCCCATGAATTATATATAAAGAAATTATTGGCATGCAGCAAACACCATCTAGCATATGTTGAAGTCAAGAATATAATTTCACATTATGAAAATACACACAATAATCAAAAATTAAAACAATATTATTATTTGGCAGCATTAATGTGTCAAATTAATGCAATATTTTCAAAATCAGATGATAATATTACATTATCAAATTATTATTTGGGAAAATTATTGGTTATTGATGCATACAATGGTCTTGTGTATTTTCATCATGGTATAAATATTGAATATTTCAAATATAAACTGACTAATGATGAGAAAGATTACAAAAAAATGAATACATATTATGATTTAGCGGTAGATCGTTTTACAGCAAGAGATTACATTGTTAATCTTGACAAAAGTAAATATGCAGATATGTATAATTTAAACGTAATCCCAGTATTATCTCCCGAAAAAGATATTGATTATAGTCCAATTGATATTCACTCTGCACGTATGATGTTTGCAAAAATACATAAAATGATTAATGATGAATATAATTTTAATCATGATGAAGCAATGGAGCTTGTATATAAATATTTTGGTGTTTTGTAAAAAAAATGATATTTCTTTATTGAGTATATTCAATATATTTATGTGGTTAAAATGCAAAATAAGCGACAAGACGAAGCATTAGAATTATTTGTTGAGCATTTTTACGAAAATAAAAACAAAAAAGGTCAAATAAATGCATGTTGTGCATATGGAAAAACATATTATTTTTACAAACTAATAGATCATTGTATTATAAATTATGATGAACGTATATTCGTTTATATTACATCGAGAATATTATTGATGAATCAAGCTGCCAATGTTTTTGAATCATTTGTTGATACGGATGAAATTATTTGTATGAGATTAGGAGATGGTAATAGTTTTTCATTGGATGAATTACAATATTTTCTTTCAAATGATAATTATAAATATAAAATAATTTTCACAACATATAACTCAGCACATAAAATACGTAATGCTATTTATGATTATAATAAAAATTTAAGAAAAAAACACTTAATTATTGACTTGATAATATTTGATGAAGCACATAACACAACATCTCATGATGATAAATTTCATCAAAAATTAATTGTCACTGATAAATGGTATGATTATAACAAATGTATATTTGCTAGTGCAACCAGTACTAAATTACTTAATATTAAAATTAAAAATAACACATACTCAATGGATAATATTAATATATATGGTGAAGTTTACTATTCATATTCTTTCAAACAAGGAATTCAAGACAAAATTATCAATGATTTTGAAGTAATTAAATCTTCTGATAAATATATTAAAAATATGAGTGAAGAAACTAAAGAAATGATAAAAGACAAAGATAATAAATTAGATATTTACTTAAAATATTTGGCAAAATTTTTAATGGAAAGTATTAAAAAATATAATTTGAAAAAAGTAATTGTTTACTTGTCTAATAAACAAAAAGTATCTAAATATCATAAATTTCTTGATAAATATAATGATTTAGGATGTGAAATATTTGACATAGTATGTTCAGATTCATCAAAATCACGGGATGATAAAGAAACTTTATTTGTTGGCTCAAATATTGGTATAATACTATCTGTTAATATTTACAACGAAGGTGTCAATATACCATGTGTAGATAGTGTGTTATTTGGTGATGAAAAAAAAATAGAAAGTGTTATAATTCAAAATATTGGAAGATGTATACGTATTGATAAAAATAATGTATCAAAAAAAAGTTATGTATTGATACCATCATCAATATATAAAATTTTGTCAAAAAAATTTACACTTGACGATAAAAATGACAATAATTTTAAGAAAATATATGAAATGATAAAATGCATTAAAAATGATGATGAAAATAACTGTAAAAAATTATGTCCAAAAGACTGATCATAAATAAATATATCATCCTTATATATAATGACAACAACATACACATGGTTACCTATATCCGGACTGAACATGTGGGACAATAATGATAATTGGGATCTTGGAAGATATCCAAATGATTATGATGCAGTTGTTCAATTAAATAATGTTTCGACTGAAGATCAAACAATAGATGTCAATGCATTAATTAAGATTAACAAATTAATTGTTCCACAATGTGAATATAAATATTTAATTGATAGAATGATGATAACATTTGGAGGTGTTAATCCGAAAATAGAAGTGAATAGTAATTATTTTTCTTCAGCAACAATTATTTGCTTGGGTGAAGAATTAGAAATATATACTGATAAAGATTGTGTTTTTTGTTTTGATGGACAGTTTTCTAATTTGAGAAATATACGTTTTACTGGATATGGAAAAGTTATTTTAACAAATAATAATTATTATGATAAAACATATGTCGATACTAATGTAACATTACAAATAAGTGATCATACAGATCGTGGATCTGTTGGTATTGGTGATGTTTATAACAGTGGAATAATTAATGTGACAACAAAAGGTGTTACTAAATTACCCAATACTATATATGGTGATGGTGTTATTACATATGAACCGGGTCTGTGATTTGTAATATAAAATATTGTTATGTTTTGTAAATGTAATGCAGAATGTGGAGAAACATTCGATTGATAAAACATTAAGCAAAAATATGATGGTATATGAGTATATAGAACAATATTGTTATTTTGGCAAATTGACAGAATTAATTAATTTGGACAAGGATTATTATTTGTCTCCTCATGATTATAAAATAAAAAACAGTTATTGTGTAAAATTAGCATGTGAGGGTGATAATTTAGGAGTATTAAAATTTTTACATAATAAAATACAAATAACGAGTTGTGATTTGGTTTATAACGATTCATTAAAAATCATATGTAAATATGGATATATTGATTTATTAGAATATATTTATGATGTTATTAAAATACCAAAATCAATATTTGTTTCTAACAATAAATATTTACTAAAGTTGGCACATAAATATAATCGGGAAGAAATAATTAGGTTTTTTAAAGAAAAACTTAATTGTAAATTAAATATATTTCAAAAATTATTTATGGTTAGATTTGTTAATTAATATGTTTGTTCTTAGTTATATGAATTATTCATATAGATTTAATTTATTAAAAAAAATTGATGTTATTACATCGAATGATATTTGGATATGTATAGTAACAAAAAGACACATAAATTTAATAAACATTAATATCGTCTGAAAATTTAGTTTCATTAAATGACGCTTCGGCAAGCTTGCGAGCCGATAAGACACATAAATTTGATAAACATTAATATCGTCCAAAAATTTAGTTTCATTGAATGACGCTTCGGCGAGCTTGCGAGCCGATAAGACACATAAATTTGATAAACATTAATATCGTCTAAATCCAAGTGTCATTAAATGACGTCTGATGATATTTCGGCAAGCTTGTGAGTCGATAAATTAACAAACTGCCTATAATACAATATTAGATAACATTTCATATATTTTCATATAATATTTTACCATACATACAATATGCTTGTGTATTATAAAAAAAATTGACACCCAGTAGTGTCTGAGAATTTTAGTTATACAGTAATAGTACGCGATTATTGATTGTTTCTTGAATTATCTTCAAAAAGAATACCAATGTATAACGAACTTATTTTAGCATACGAATCAAATGATGATGTTGAAGCTGAAAAAGTTTATGACAAATATCACAATGATGAAACTGAAATATTGGTGTGTTTTGCTAATGCATGCAAGTTTTATATATTGAGTATTGTTATGGCATTGATTGATAAAAAATTAATTAACAAAAATAAATCTTTGTTCTCAACAGTATTGTCAAATATTTTTAAGTATATGGAAAAGGAACCAGAAAAATATAAATATCTACTTGGATATATTCAAAAAAAATTATCATTAGATAAAAAATATTTCATCAAACAAGGATTACAAATAACTGCATGTGTAAATGGATGTTTAGAAGCCGTAAAATTTTTACATGAACAAATGAAATTATCAAAAACTGAATTCACAATCAAAGACAATTTGCCATTGATGCAAGCATGTAAAGAAGGTCATATAAATGTTGTAAAATATTTGCACAAATACGTTAAATTGAATATAAATGATTTTAAAACTGAAGATGGATTTTGTGCCAGACATGCATGTGCAAATGGTCATCTTGATGTTGTTAAATATTTACATGAAGAGGTAAATTTACCAATAAGTAATTTTAGATCGGATGATAATTATGGTGGTATATGGGCTTGTCGTAATGGTGATATACATATGGTTAAATATTTACATGAAGTTATTGGATTAACAAAAGATGATTTCAAATTATATGAGTATGATGCTGTTATTGATTCGTGTAAAAATGGTCACTTGGTAATTATTGAATATTTGTATGAAATTGGATTTACTAAAGATGATTTTCAAGTTTATGATAATTGTGCTTATATAAAAGCATGTGAAAAACGGTCATAATTCATTGATAGAGTTTTTTGATAATATGTAATGCATAAAAATTTTTATTTATATAGTTTCTATATTATACCAAATTGACGATAATAATATTAGATTATTAATTAATAAATCATTTTAACATAGAAATACTCACATCATAAAAATAATTGGTAATTATATTAAATTTGATAAGGAATTAATTATTAATCATGTAATAAAAAGTATTAACAATGAAGGTGTTTGTTATTTTGAATATTCACAAAAATATAAACATAGTCTTATTAACATTGTTAAATTTTTGCATCTGAAAAAAATATTAACAGTTGATGATTTTCAATTGAGAAATATGTGTTTTAAAGCTTGTATAAGAGGTTGTTTCAATATAATCAAATATTTTCACAAAGTAATTGGATTGTCAAAAGAAAATTTCTTATCATGTGATACACATATATATGCTTGTACATATGGAAAATTAAATATTGTTAAATATTTACATAAAGAAATAGGATTTGTCAAAGAAGATTTTGAATCAAAAAAATAATTCTACATGTCATAATGCTTGTATGAATGGTTATTTTAACATTGTTAAATATTTACATCAAAAAATTGGATTTGTAAAAGTAAACTTCCAAATTTATGATTTATTTGTTGGTGTCATGACAGGTGCATGTAATGATAATATAAATTATTTGCTTGAAGTATTTAAATAACATGTATATGTGTTAATATTTATAGTTTGTATGATGATAATACATTGTAAAAATTATTTTATTTAGTGAAATTTAGATTTGGATGATATTTATATGTCTTATTTGTTAGCAAGCTTTCCAAATTATTTATATTTAAGATTAAATAACATAAGTATTGTTAAATTTATTCGTCTTATCAACAAGACGAAACGTCATTTAATGAACCTGGAATTTGGACGATATTAATATTTACCAAATTTATGTGTCTATCGGCTCGCAAGCTCGCCGAAGCGTCATTTAATGAAACTGGGATTTGGACGATATTAATATTTACCAAATTTATGTGTCTATCGGCTCGCAAGCTCGCTAAAGCGTCATTTAATGAAACTGGGATTTGGACGATATTAATATTTACCAAATTTATGTGTCTATCGGCTCGCAAGCTCGCCGAAGCGTCATTTAATGAAACTGTGATCTTGGATGATATTAATATTTATAAAATTCATGTGTCTTATCGGCTCGCAAGCTCGCCGAAGCATCATTTAATGAAACTGTGATTTAGACGATATTAATATTTACCAAATTTATGTATCTTATCGGCTCGCAAGCTCGCCGAAGTGTCATTTAATGAACCTGGAATTTGGACGATATTAATATTTATGCGTCTTATTGGCTCGCAAGCTCGCCGAAGCGTCATTTAATGAAAATGGGATCTGGGAGATATTAATATTTATCAAATTCATGCGTCTTATCGGCTCGCAAGCTCGCCGAAGCGTTATTTAATGAAACTGGGATTTGGACGATATTAATATTTACCAAATAATTATTGTCTTATCGGCGAGCTTGCGAGCCGAAGCGTTATTTAATGAAACTAAGGATTTGCACGATATTAATATTTACCAAATAATTATTGTCTTATCGGCTCGCAAGATCGCCGAAGCGTCATTTAATGAAACTGGGATTTGGACGATATTAATATTTACCAAATTTATGTGTCTATCGGCTCGCAAGCTCACCGAAGCGTCATTTAATGACACTGGGATTTGGACGATATTAATATTTATTAAATTCATGTGTCTTATCGGCTCGCAAGCTCACCGAAGCGTCATTTAATGACACTGGGATTTGGACGATATTAATATTTATTAAATTCATGTGTCTTATCGGCTCGCAAGCTCGCCGAAGTGTCATTTAATGAAACTGTGATTTAGACGATATTAATATTTACCAAATTTATGTGTCTTATCGGCTCGCAAGCTCGCCGAAGCGTCATTTAATAAAATTGGGATTTGGACGATATTAATATTTATCAAATTTATGTGTCTTATCGGAGAGCTTGCGAGCCGAAGCGTCATTTAATAAAACTGGGATTTGGACGATATTAATATTTATCAAATTTATGTGTCTTATCGGCTCGCAAGCTCGCCGAAGCGTCATTTGGTAAAATTTGGATTTGGACGATATTAATATTTATTAAATTCATGCGTCTTATCGGCTCGCAAGCACGCCGAAGCGTCATTTAATAAATGGGGATTTGGACGACATTAACATTTACTAAATCAATATCGTCTTTTCGGCTCGCAAGCTCGCCGAAGCGTCATTTAATGAATTTAAAGTTTTGGACGATGTTAATATTTACTAAATTTATGCGTCTTTACAGCTCGCAAAGTTTCACAAATGGGTCAACATCATTTGAATATTTTGTTTAATTAACATATCTCCCAAACTAAAAATAAACATTATTATGTATAAAAACACATACATCATATAGTTTGTATCAACAAAAATTGAATTATTCATTTATTAAATATCAACATATATATTAATTAAAATGAATATCATAGACATTATATCGAGTTCAAACAAATACATAAACCAAATAAGTAATAGACATGTGTTATATGTTAACAACGTGTCTTTTTATATAAGAATAAGTAATAAATATATTAATTCATCAAATAAATAAATACAAACAGTACTTAAACAAACAAGATATTCAAATAATCATAAAATGTATAATGTGTAACATAATTATATTTCCAATATTATATCAATTATTTAATGATGATATTAATATATTAATTAATGTGTCATTTGCATGTAAAAATATTCAAATGTTAAATTTATTGTGTGTTTATATCAAACATAATTTTAACTTAATCGAAAAACATGTCATTATATCATGTAAACAAGGTTATATTAATATCATCAAGTATTTACATAAAACCATCAAATTAACACAAAAACATTTTCACTCAGATAAAAATATCCCATACATATGGCCTTGGGCTTGTTACAATGGTCATTTAAATATTGTTAAATATTTACACAAAAATGTAAATTTAACAGGACAAAATTATCGGGAAGATAAAAGTTTTTACATATTAATTTGCAACAATGGTTACAAATTTCCTTCGGAAATTCTGAGGACGATCATATATCGTCGTCACATTAATATTGTTAAATATTTACATAAGTATATTAAATTAACAAAACAAGATTTTCAATCAAATGACAATTGTGCATGTATATGTGCTTGTGTTGGTGGTGAATTAAATGTTGTTAAATATTTACACCAAGAAATAGGTTTAACAAAACAAGATTTTCAATCAAATGATAATTGTGTATGCACATATGCTTGTATGAATGGTCATTTTGGTGTTGTCAAATATTTGCATCGAGATATTGGATTTACAAAACAAGATTTTCAATTGCGTTATTGTATTGGTGATGTTTGTGAAAAAGGTTATGTAAATATTGTTGAATATTTACACAAAGAAATGTGTCTAAAAAAACAAGACTTCCAATCAGACAATAATTATGCATGTATAATAGCTTGCAAAAATAATCATATTGGCATTATCAAATATTTGCATCGAGATATTGGATTTACAAAACAAGACTTTCAATTAGACAATAATAAAGCATGTATAGAAATTTGTAAGCATGGTCATATAGATATCGTTAAATATTTTCATCAAGAAATTGAATTTGTAAAAAAAGATTTTCAATCAATTGATCCTTATACACACCAACTAACATATATATACTGTCATGATGATGTTATAGAATATGTTCATAGTATTTCTAGTTTTTAATATTACGTGCATCAACAGTTTCCATGTTCTCTTCGCCAATATTGTTATTTGAGTTATATGTTGAATTTATTTTTTTTGTAGTTTCTGTATCATTTAGTTCTTTGTACATTTCATTAGATTTAAATTTATCATCTAATATCTTAAATATATTCTTATTTTGCTTGAATGCAATCATTGCGGTTTGTTTATTTTGATATCTTTTTGGAAGTTTATCAAACAATAAACCGTCAATTGATAATGCTATTTCACACAATGATTGTGTTATAATATTTTCAGGAATTGTTAAGACAATATCAGGATTTAATATTATTAATTTACTGTATGTATTTCTACATTCATCAACCATTGCTTCATATGTTTGTGTTTGTTTAATTTCACTGTTGGAATTTTTGGTTGTATTTGAACATTTTGGTGGTAATGTTCTATTTGTGTCTAGTTTTGCATGTTTTGGTGGCAATGATGTAACATTAACTATTGGTATTGATGCTATTTTTTTATTCTCAAAATTGTAACAACAATCATTAATTGTTCTCGGAACAGCAAAGTTGTTGTAGTCGGTAGGTATGTTGGTGTATATTCTCGGACTAATTGGTGTATTACCAAATGGCATAGGACTATATTCTGGATAATTAATTGGTACATTACCAAATGGCATGGGATTATATTCTTGATAATTAATTGGTGTATTACTAAATGGTATGGGACTATATTCTGGATAATTAATTGGTGTATTACTAAATGGCATGGGACTATATTCTGGATAATTAATTGGTGTATTACTAAATGGCATAGGACTATATTCTGGATAATTAATTGGTGTATTACTAAATGGCATTGCTTGTATTTTTGTTGAATCAACTCTCATTTTATTATACCGTGGCAAATCAATACTAGACGCAATTTGCGATTTGACTGCACTTTTAGTCTCAATAAATGGTTTATTATTACTTACCGAACTTGTATTATCAATCCAAGATGGTTTCGGAACACTGAGTTTGTTGCTAGAAACCAAACTTGCATTGTCTATCCAAGTTGGTTTCGGAACACTCATCTTGTTATTACTAACTATGCTGCTCTTGTTATTACTAACGACACTCATCTTGTTATTACTAACGACACTACTAGTGTCAATATACATTTTTGCATTAGATATTGTCGACATTCTTTACATAATATATCATTTTATTTACAAACAAATAAATATCAATTTTTTTTCGTTAAATAATCATAAATATTGACACAACTATAGATATAAGTTATGAATAAATATGTTATTGGTATTGATTTAGGAACTACTAATTCAGCAGCAGCTGTAATGATAAACAATAATGTTGAAATAATTCCAAATGATTTGGGACATAGAACTACACCTAGTTATGTGTCGTTCACTAATGATGAATATATTGTTGGTAATGTTGCCAAATCTAAAACAGTAACTAACATAAAAAATACGATATATGATGTAAAACGACTAATGGGAAAAACATATGATAACATCGATTTATTAAATATTAATTATTCAGTTGTTAACAAAAATAATTATCCAATAATTGAAGTAAATTATCGTAATCAATTAACAACTTTCACACCAGTAGATATATCATCAATGATTTTAACAAAAATGAAGAAAATATCACAAGACTATATTAATGTAAATATTACTGATGCAGTTATTACTGTTCCTGCTTATTTTAATGAAACACAAAGAACTGCAACTAAAGATGCAGCAACTTTAGCCGGATTAAATATTTTGAGAATAATTAATGAACCCACTGCTGCAGCCATTGCATATGGATTGAATAAAAATTGTAATAATAAAAATGTGCTTATATTTGATTTAGGTGGTGGCACCTTTGATGTATCGATTTTAAATATATCTGATGAAGTATTTGAAGTTAAATCAACGGCTGGAAATACACATTTAGGTGGTGAGGATTTTGACGATTTATTAATAGAATATATTAAAAACAAATTTAATCAAGAACATAATGTTGATATATCAAATAATATTAAAGCGTTGAGAAGACTTAAAAATGAATGTGAAAAAGCTAAATGTATATTATCGTCTATGTATACAACAAATATTGAAATCGAATCATTTTATAATTCAATTGACTTAAATGTATCAATATCAAGAGATGAATTTAATATATTGTGTGATAAATTATTTAAAGAATGTTTGTCTTGTGTCGAGCAAGCACTTAATGATGCTAAATTATCCAAATCACAAATAGATGATATAGTCTTAATCGGAGGATCATCTAGAATACCAAAAATACAATCATTATTATCTGAATATTTTAATAACAAACAATTATGCAAATCAATTAATCCAGATGAAGCTGTTGCATATGGAGCGGCAGTTTATGCTAATTCATTAATTAATCAATCAAATATAGTCCTTTTAGATGTAATACCATTATCATTGGGTATACAGACTTCTGGAGACATAATGACGATATTAATTAATAAAAATACTCCTATACCAACAAAAGTTACAAAGATATTTAGTACAGCTAATGATAATCAATCAGGTGTTAGTATTTTAATTTATCAAGGAGAAAGAGTTAAAGCTTCTGAAAATACTTTACTTGGTAAATTTGATATAGTCGGTATTAAAGAAGCAAAACGTGGACAAGCTAAGATAGAAGTTACATATGAAATAGATGTTAATGGAATATTAACGGTTTCGGCTATAGATAAAGTAAATAATATCATTCAACAAATTACGGTTAGTGAAAGTAATAAATTAACAGAAAGTGAAATTCAAGAAAAATTATTAGAAGCTGAGAAATACAAACAGCAAGATCAAGAATATAAAAATATAATCGAAATAAAACACAAATTAGAACAATTAACTTATTCAACAAGAGACAATATATTAAATGACAATAAATTAAGCAATACAGAAAAAGAAAATATATCAGAGTATATATATGATACTATTCAATGGATATCAAATAATTCAAATAATGATTATATATTATTGAATAATAAATATAATGAATTATATGATAAAGTAAAATTATTTTTTCCTTAATGGAACCTTAACAAATCCATCACCATCTGGTTTTGTATTCCTGTTATTATTGTTATTATTTGCTGGTTTACAACCAAATGCTAATTTTGGTTTAGCACTATTATCAACTGGTCTTCTAAAATTGACTCCTGGCAAATCTTTGTCAACAATAGGAACTGTGTTTTGTGGTCTTTGTATATTTTGTCCAAATGCTTCTCTATTATTTGAACTTCTCTCAGGAGGACTATATTCTGATTTTTTCTGGCCTCCAAATTTGAATATAGGTTTTGGTGTTTTCTTGGCATTTGTCATATTATCAAATCTACTATCTGTTGTAGCCACACTACTTGTATCTGAAACAGAATCATCCATAGAATGCGTTGATGCTGAAGGTGTCATGAATCTGCTTTGGACTTTATCTAATGGTGCAGTTGGAACATCTTCACTCATAATTTCTTCCAATATATTATTCATTGATTCTGCTTCTTCAAATTCTTTCATTATTTCATCAAGTTCATCAAGACATTCGGTTACAATTTCATCATTTCTCCTAACATCTTCTTTAAGAAATTCATTATATTGTCTTTCCATGTTATCAATTTCAATATTTTCTTTCAAATCACTTTTACCATTTTCTTTCGTCAATCCGCGTATATACATTTTTAATATATCAGCACATCCTTCTTCAAAATACACTTCAGCATACCATGATTTACCAACTCTTCCAAATCTTCCGTTCAATTGGTTTAATGTCATGTATGAATGTTGTTCTGCAAATGCTTTTGATATAAATCCTCCACCAAATGGATAATTGGTTCCATAACTAATCGATGCATCACAAACTAAATATGCCAAATTTCCATCAGATGCCAATTCTAATACAAGATTGAGATAATCTTGATTATTAATTTTATTTGGACTGAACACACCAACACCACAATGTAACAATTGTGCTAAAAATATATCACAATTCTTCAATCTTTTGTACAATTCGTCATTTGAATATTTATATATGCTGTAGTTTATTTTTTTATTATTTTCGACAATATGTGGTGCATATTTGTTGTAATGTTTCTCCGAATTGATTTTTGCAAAATCTGGAAATTTAAATTCAACAATTGAATCGATCATGCTATTTATCACATTGAGTTTTGATTCTTTTGAATCATTCAATCTCTCTCTTGCATCTTCATACGCTTTGTTTTTGTCACCACCATCTCCACCACTGATTTTGTTCTTTTTTAAAGAAGCATCTGATGCACTTGTATCCATTGAAATTCGTACATGACCCAAACTTTCATCATAAACTGCATGTATGCCATGTTTCTTGGCTTCTGATATAATTTTATTATTATGTGTTTTGAATCTATCATCATAGTCTTCACAAGACTTAATATAATTATATCCTGATGATGATATATCATTTATTAATGACCCAAAACATTTCTTTGCATATTCATATGGATTTGGATCCGCAATCATACGCATTGTTGTAAATTTGTGTGCATCAGTTGTTCCCAAATTCTCCAATTTGAAATTTACAACATCGGTGTTAATACCTTCCATATAATTGCAAAACTTTATTATTGTTTCTTCATCGTGGAGCAAGACGATATCTAACATATGTAATCCTATTTTCTTAACTGTATTGGCATTAATATTCTTAATCTTCTTGAAAATATAATCAATGTTTGGTATTTTTGTTACCATACATGCTTTCATTGCATTCCACATGAAATTAACAATATTATAAGTATATAATCTTGCCAAAAATGCTGCATTTTTAATCTTATTGACTACATATTCAAATTGAGCTTTTGATGTGCATCCCATATGTGGAACAAATACTCTTGTATCAGTTTTTCCATCAAATATATATGCATGACATCCAATTTGAATTTCATTATATATACATTCTTTAAACACACAAGATGGATATTTTTTCTTATGGTCATCAACAAAATATTTCATTGCATCAAATTTAGGTAATGTTGCTGATGATAGTACTGTCCATGGAGATAAATTCTTTATCAATTTCATATTCGATACCAACCCATATGATTCCCATGTATCTGTATCAGCTGTCGGTTCATCCAACATAACAAGATATTGTCTTTTTTGCTCAGTGTTATTGCACACATTGTTTTGTTCCAATAATCTTGTTGCGGCTAATGGTTCTGCAACAACAACAATTCTATTTTGATCGGTTGTCTTTGTTTTGTAATTATTTACAACTTTGACTTCATCTTTTTTGTCATCAAATGTTGCAATACCAACTGTAATTTTTGCATTAATAAGCAATTTAACAACATCATCACGAACAGCTGGATTCTTACAAACATACAAGACACACATATTACTCAAGTTAATATTGTCTAATTGTTTTTGATCTTTTTTATCTTCTTGTTTTTCAGGCTCAACAATGGCTTGCTTTTTATCAGTTTGATTCAAAACAATTGATTTAATTTGTCTCAATTCTTTCCTTGTCATATATTCATTCTCATTGAGATAAATATAGTCTTCATCATTATTTTCATCACATACATTTTCATCATCTTGGATATGTGTGGGATTATATTTTGGTCTGACTCCTTGTCTTAATAATTGCACAACTAATCCAATCAATAACACAACTGAAGTTTTTCCGCAACCCAAACCAGCATAATCTCCCAATACAAATCCAGTTTTTAAATGTTTCATCATATTTACAATAATATTTTCTTGGTTTTTCCTAACTTTTTTTGCATAAGATGGATTGAATGCATCATAAACAGTATATGCCATAAGCCTGGCTGATTGTTTATTCATGATTTCTTTCCCAGAAAATGGATACATTATTAAAAACTGATGATATTTGTATTTCAAATCATATATAAATTGCTTTGATACTGATCTTATATTTAATGAACTGTCAGATAGTTCAGCTCCATCATTATATTTTTCACACATGTTAATAAATCTTTCAACACCAACTGCCAATTCTAATTGCACAGTTTTGGGAAATATAGTCATTGATTTATTATTATTTTCCATCATATGTGTCATCAAATATATTAATACAAATCCTCTAAGCTCCAAAACTTTATGATTGCAATACATATTGAGTTGTTTAAGAATGTCATTAATGTCAAGCACCTCTTCTTTCTTTTTGTGAGACAATATAATTTCATTTTTACTGACAATATTGTTGATTAATTTGTCAGTGAGATCTTGAAATTGCAAGGTGAAAGTTTCTGACTTAATAACATCTTTTTTTGATTCAATAATCTTATTATTTTGTCCATCATGACCCAATTTTTTGTCATTTTCTTTGGTAAGACAATAATTGTTATTCAATATTGCATAATTGTTGTTCAATATGAATATAATTGTTTTGAGATATAATTCATTTTCATGACTAATTGCATTTATTTTCATTTTATTAAGCCATGTGTTATATTCATTAATTATTTTAATTATTTTATCATTGTCTTGCATAGTTTCATATTCAAATCCAAGCAATTCGAGAAAGATGATATGGAAATAGATATTGATGTCATATAAATTCAATTTTAATGCACTGATGAATCTCTCATTATCACTCAAGTACGAACCAACATTTTCAATTGGTTTCCTGTTTATAATGTCAATGCATAATTGTTGATATTGTCTGAATGATGATGAATTGCAATAATTGTCAATGTTATTTGTTTTGGGTTCACAAACTTCAATACTTTCATCAAATCTTGACATATATAAACGATTATTCAATCTGTAAAAAACACCAACATCTGGAATGATATTGTATTGTTTTATATTTTTCTTCAATAAATTGTAATTATTATCAGACAATACTCTCATATATTCCTGGTTTGTATTCATATTACCAGATCCTGCGTATTTAACAAATACAGATATAGTTTCACGAGTATCTTCATTGACTGACTCTTCGAGACGGATCCATTGTTTTTCATTCAATCTATCCGTCATCATCCGATGTAGATTCATCAAGGAGGTTGTGTTCATTTTATTGGTAGACATTTATTATAGTTGATAAAGTGATAAGAAATCAATTTTTTCCACAATAGTCGCGTAAAAGTATAAATAAACTGAAATTCCCAATGAATTCTCTATGTCAATTTTTTTTTAATCAAGATCTTGTTCTATTTCCTCGATTTTGGCCGGTTCAACTCTTTGTATCAGATTTTCCTGTATCATTGGTGTCATAACATCCATTAGTTTATTGACATCGATACCCATATCTTGCATTTGATTCATCATATTTTCCATAACTTCTTGAGGGTCTTCTGGGTAAAACAAATCAATAATTGGCTTGAATTTTGGTTGTGCCTTAAGATATGAAAATATTGATTCATTAACATAAACATTTGATTCATATGCACTGTTGATAATATATTGAATCCATCTAAATAATTCACAAACATATGGTGTTTTATTAACATATATATCGACTCTTAATCCCAATGATAAAAATGATGACTTTATTGTATTATATAATTTATTTTTCTTTAAATTGTCAGTATCAATAGGACATGTTGAACTCGTATTGACAGTAATGAAAAATATTATTAATGACACGACCATTAAAGAATACAATATATTAACGATACCAATATACTTGATGGCAAATGTAATGAATATCAAATTAAAATGAGAAATTGTATATCCAACCATGAAACCATTAACCAGAGTAACGAGTACGCATATATTGTACCCAAATAGAGCCAACCAAGATAAATATAAAACGTATCCTATCATTATTATTAATGATATATAGAAATACATGATTTAGTAAAATTAATTCAATTTTTTTAAATATCCTTTCTCTTGCTCCATATCCACATAATTGCAATAATAAGGACTATAACAACTAGTATAAATGATAATATGTATATGATCCAGTTGGATATACCAATTGATCCATCTGAATTACAAGTACTAAATTGTTCTCTAGGTTTATTGACAACAGGAACTACTACATTTGATGCCATGGCATCTATTTTGTTTATTACTTGTTGAACATTTGATTTGACAGTGTCAATCTTATCTCCAAGTGTTTGCTTCATGTCATTAATTTTTTCATTGGCAAATTGTTTGGCAGTTGCTACAATTTGATCTCTTTTGACAGGATCTAAATTTTGAATAATGGCTCCAGCTTGAGATCCAGACATTAATGGTAACACTGTGGCAGATACTTTAGTATCCATGTGATTAATAATTTTTCCTGATAATTTTTCGGGAATATTTGACAACACCTTTGCTCCCATTGTTGGTGGCAAAGAACCAACTAACGATGCTTTAACATTATCAGGCATCATAGATAATAATTTTTCCTTGACCATTTGATGCACATCTTCATGCAATTTAACTAACATATTTGGAGTTACTTGTGAAGGAATGTTAATTCCATATTTGGCCAATATTTTTTGCAACATGGAAACATCATAAGTCTTATTCATATCATCCATTGTGAATTTTTCTTTAATTGGATTGGACATCATGGTAGGAGTTGATTGTTCTTCTAACATTCCCCAAATACCCCAAATACTGTTATCACCAAGATCGAGTCCCATTATATCTCCAAGAGGTCCATCATATTGAGAAACGACGCAATTACTAGATTCACCACATTTTGAGCATTCTGTTGTCATTATATTATACATTAATATATTCTGAATTTTTCATTCATGAATAAATTATTAGCTGTTATAGTAATGAATATATTCTTAACGAGTGCGGTTGATGATAAATTGGCGAGAAGACTTGTATCTCCATTATCAACATTTGAAAATATACGCAATGATACAATAAAATTTGGTTATGCATTTGCATTAACCGGTGCATTATTAACTGAAAATTTATTGGGTAAAGAATGGATTGTTCCTACGTTTTTGTTCATAATGGGATATATTATATATCATCTGGTTATTGTAAAATTATTGAATCCATATAAAATTTCTCATTTGTTAACGGGTAAAGAAAATATTAATTTTACAATTATGATTGATACGTTTACGAAAAATGCTTTTATGTTGACAATGGCAAGATTGATGTTAAATCAACCTTTTGATGAAGCATTTTTTTTGGAAATAACAAGTACATTAACAGCATATACTATTTATGATGCATTTATAATTAATATATTTCAATATATAGTCGGTGAAGCGAATGTTTTTATACAACCTGAGTTTATGGCAATTAATGATACAATAAAATTTGGATTGATGTTTGTTATTAGACAATGGGCATTAGGTAAAAAATACGATCCAGTATTTACAATAGGTTCTGTTGGAGTTTTATTGGGTTTAGTTACATATGACTTATTAGTGATGAAATATATTCGAGATGGTCTTGATACATAAAAAATTGAATTTATATTGTTAAATAATATAAATATATATTACTTATAATATAACATGCAATTTTGTCCAAAATGTTACAATATATTGGATATAAGTAAAGTTCCCTCGACAAAAATAAGTGCATTAACTCCAACAGAATTATCTGACACATTAACTGATTTTGATCATAATGATATTGTTGATAAATTATTTAATGGAGAAAAAATAGATGATAAAGATGCTAAGAAAATAGATGTAATTGCATTACAAAGTTCTAAATCTTTTTTGGAATTAAATGCAAAAAATCAAGCAATTGTATTAAAAAATTTGGAAAAATTATTGGGTCAACCAGCATCATCAAGTTCTTCGTCTGGGACTGATGCATTTATGATATGTAAAAAATGTTATTATCATAAGAAATTAACAGATTTAACACTGATATTTAGTAAATCAAGTGATAATGAAGTTGTTGTTTATGAAAATACATTTAGTTTTCCATATTTGAAACACAATCATCTGCACCCAAGAACAAGAAATTATAAATGTAAGAACGTTGAATGTCCAACACATAAAGATTCAAACATAAGAGAGGCTATATTATACAAGGGCGATAATCAATTTGAATTGACATATATATGTACGGTATGTGATACTTGGTGGAAAAATTGATATTTATTTACCTAAATAATTAATTTATATATAATTAATAAATGGAAGAAATTAAAGTAGGTTCAATAATGTTATCTCCTGAAGAAAAACGTCAGAGATGTGTAATTAATACCATAAAAATGTTGATAGAAAGAAAATGGTTAAATAAAAGTAATTGGATCAATGATGATAGTGATGATAGTTATACTAAAAAAATGAATCAATTAATATCATCTAATTCCCCTGATCATGAATATATTATTCATTTAGATAAGGAAACAAATGTGGACAAATATTTAACTGATATTGATAAGACTAAAATATACATAAAATTTATATATGTAAAATATACAAGCACTAGTAACAGTAATGCATCATCCGTTAATGAATTTATTAAAGCACATAAGAATCATTATAAAATATTAATTTTCAAGGAAATTAAGGAAAAAATGCTCGGTATAAGAGGTATGAGCAACACTGAATATTTTAAGGAAGAAACTTTATTGATGAATATATTTGGTCATAAATTATGTCCTAAATATGAAGTATTAACTCCTGCTGAAGTTGAAGAAGTGTTAAGATCATATAATATGAAAAAAAGAGATATGCATAGAATATTTGATTGGGAACCGGTTGTTCATGCATTAAAATTAAAACTAGGAGATGTTGTTAGGATTATAAGAAATACTGATCAATCACTATATAGTGTTGATTATAGAATAGTTATAACATAATTATTCTTTTTTCATTTGTACTGAAATGTCTTCAAATATACGATTAGTTATTTTTAAATTAATATCATCATTTCTACATGGTAATGTATCTGTTTTATTCATCATATTTTTAATATCATTACATAATTCTGTATGCAATGACTCTTCTTTTTTATTATTTACATGATTATGTATTAGACGATATAACTTTATTTTCTTATCTAATTCATATATTGAGCATTTTTTATATTTACTGAGAAGTGATTTTAATTCCATATCCATAATATAAACCTATAAAAGACAAAAAAATTGAAATGAATTTATTTATAAAAATAGTAGTGTATATTATTAATAATACAATGAGCAATGAATTTATTCTTGATGTTGACTTTGCGATTAAAGATTGGCAAAATGATGAATTTAGAGAAAAACATATAAAGATTCTTCAGAAAAAATTTGAAGAATCACCAATTTACAATGAATGTAAATGTGGTGATGTTGTTTTTGATAAGAATAATTCTGGATATATGAATGAAGGTATATTATTTGTAAGCACTAATAATATGGGTAAAAAAATATTGACTGAATTGAATTATAAATATGATCCAGATGGTTGTTTACCTATGTGTTTCAATGTAATTGTTGATTTCCCATTATTTCAATTTTACGGTCTCTTGAGTAATAATTATGTATATTATGACATTAAAGATCACGATGGAGATATTTATGAGCATTATAAATTTATTGAAACAGATGAATGTTATGTTGCATATACAAGATTTAAGTTCAAGAAAACGAATTATGTTGTGATGGCTCAAAATTTCAATGATGATGTCGGATATGTTTCATTGGAAGATATTAAAAAAGAAATTGAACATTTTAATAAAAAAGTTCCTAACATGGGAAATAACATTATTATGAATTACGCAAGACATAATAATGTTTATTGTTTGTATAAACAGGATAAGGATATTAATAATAAAGTTAAATATTTTAAATCGTTGTTAATGATGGATGATGATACTGCTACTAAACTGGCAGCTTATTTTGATAAACATAAGATCGATGTTCATAATATTTTGTTCATAAAAAATATTGAATATGCATCGGATAGCGATGATGATATGTCTTCTGAAAATAGTAATGATGAATCATCTGATAATAATGAATCAAGTTCGGTAACAAGTGATGGTGAATTGGATGGCGAAGAACAAGATGAAAGTAGTGACGATGATTAATGTTTATGATGTATATATTTGATTATAATCAATTGTAAAAAATTGATTTATTTATTTTAACTAATTATTTTTGTTTATATGTAATAAATGAGTGTTAAGAAATTAATAAGGCAATTTGAGGGAGAAATTGTTGAAGAAAAACCATTATCATTTAAGGATAAACTTAAGTCATGGCAATCAAAATGCAATGAACATAGTTTGAAACAAACAAATATAACACCCAAAAAACCTTGTAATAAATTGTCTGAAAAAGATAATAAATTAATATCGTCTGAAGTAAGAGACAAGAAAGATGATAAATCAATATCGTCTGGAGTAAGAGACAATAGTAGTGATAATCATAATAGTAATAAACATGATAAATTAATATCATCTGAAGTAAGAGACAAGAAAGATGATAAATCAATATTATCTGGAGTAAGAGACAAGGAAGATGATAAACATGATAGTAATAAACATGATAAATCAATATTATCTGGAAAAAAAGACAAGAACGATGATAAATCAATATCGTCTGGAGAAAAAGACAAGAAAGATGATAAACATGATAAATCAATATCGTCCGGAGAAAAAGACAAGAAAGATAATAAATCAATATCGTCTGGAGAAAAAGACAAGAAAGATGATAAACATGATAAACATGATAAACATGATAAACATGATAAACATGATAAATCAATATCGTCCGGAGAAAAAGACAAGAAAGATGATAAATCAATATCGTCTGGAGAAAAAGACAAGAAAGATGATAAACATGATAAATCAATATCATCCGGAGAAAAAGACAAGAAAGATGATAAACATGATAAATCAATATCATCCGGAGAAAAAGACAAGAAAGATGATAAATCAATATCGTCTGGAGAAAAAGACAAGAAAGATGATAAATCAATATCGTCTGGAGAAAAAGACAAGAAAGATGATAAATCAATATCGTCTGGAGAAAAAGACAAGAAAGATGATAAATCAATATCGTCTGGAGAAAAAGACAAGAAAGATGATAAATCAATATCGTCTGGAGAAAAAGACAAGAAAGATGATAAATCAATATCGTCTGGAGAAAAAG
>Ga0255138_1000020_pt1 | contig 49480 bp, 38 predicted proteins | sample Law_Colum_RepA_8_FD_188545 | JGI IMG/M metagenome (GOLD analysis project Ga0255138, IMG submission 188545) | Freshwater microbial communities from St. Lawrence River, New York, United States - Law_Colum_RepA_8d | ecosystem: Environmental > Aquatic > Freshwater > River | place: USA: New York... | reverse complement strand
GTTAATACATCATCATCAATATCTTTTTGGATTAGAATTAATTATAAATTCATAAATAATCAAAACAAAAACATAACAAGTAAATATAAAAAATTATTGAATCAAAGAGACAAAAATATCATTTGTAAATGTATTAAATTTAATATATTCATAATTCCTCTAATATTTTCATATGACATTAACACAATTAATGATATTATCTCGTGTACACTTAAACATGAAAATATTTGGATGTTGAAAATACTTAACAAATATATCGACTTGAAAAAATTTATTAATAATTATGATTTTGTGTCCAAATTAAATAACATAAATTTTATAAAATTTCTACATGGAATATTGTCATTTACTTCAAATAACTTCATAATTAAAGATAAATTTACTAATTATTACTATTCGTATAATAATGTTGCAATTGTCAAATATTTGCATAAAACATTCAGATTAATTAAAAAAGATTTCATGATGTGCAAAAACATAATGATAAGATTCGCATGTTATGATGGTAACATAAATGTGATTAAATATTTTCATAAAGTTGTTAATATGTCTAGAAAAACATTCATAGATTTTTTTTGGTATTGTCCTTCATCTGCAAGCACAAATGGTCATTTAGATATTGTCAGATATTTACATGAACATGTTGGATTAAATACAAAAGACTTTACACATGACAATGCAATACCTCATACATGTTACAATGGACATTTGAATATAATTAAATACTATTGTTACATCATGAAAATGGATAAAACTGTATTCACAGAAAATAATAACATAGCACTTGCACTTGCTCGTGGAAATAAACAATTTCATGTTGTTGATTTTCTTCAAAAAGAATATGGTTTAATATTGTGAAATATATATTGGGAATGAATTATTAATTAAAATAAAAAGTTAACAATAACCACAATTATTAAAATGACAATTATTATCCAAATAATTGTCATGTTCATTGATGATGAATTATTATCGTCAACATCATTGAAATATTCTTTTTCTCCACAATTAGATTTTGGAGTGCCTCTACTAATACATGAATCTAATATATCCATGTGTGCTTTCCGACAAGCCTTATCAAGATCACTTTCTGAAGTTCCACAAGGAACTTTTGATGCCACTTTATTGTTACAACACACTTGTCGATTAGCTTTAACACAACAATTTTCTTGTTCAAACAGTTTTGCGTTATCATTATTAATTTTTTCGCTTATTAATTTATCCATCTCTATATCAAATATACTGCTATATTGAGCATCTTCTGAATAATCAATTAACTTTTTTGATATGTTTGAACATTTGTTTAAACATGGATCAAGTTTACGATAATAAATATCTTTCATAATAAGATTATTAATAAGAAGTGCTTTGTAATTTTTATCATCTTTCTTTGAACTTGGATTATTCACTCCTGCCATCGCCATATAATAATTGTGTCTTGCCAGTAGTAGCGAACTTTCATCATATGCTTTATCTTTATCGAAAGTCATTGTTTTTTTATCAAAAAATTTCATATAGTAACATATATCTTTAGTCTCTCGTGTCTCTTCACTACAATCAATTTTCTTATTTGCAGTTTGTACTGGTTCCGCCTTTTTTTGTGACGGATTTTTATTCAATGTAAATATTGATTTGTATAAATCATCAGTGCAATTATTATTAATAAATGCACAATTTGTGTATTTAGTTTTCATGTCGTTAATATAATTATATAAATTTGTTGCGGTAGTTTTATCATTTGCTGTCTTGGCTGTGTCAAAAAAATTTTTCGCACTGGCTAAAGCCGTTTCTAGCTTACCGAGGGCCTCATCTTTATTTTTCTTAAATTCATCATAATCGGGAATGTTATCCATATAATAACATAAATTGTATTGGCTGTCAGGTCCAGCATTAATGTCTTCTAATTTACATTTTTTCATTAATTCAATAATCTCATTTATATTCAATGTTTGTTTTATATTTTTAATGTTTATTTTGTCCAGATTGCTCATAATATATAATTAAATCATAAAATAAATGAATAAATGTAAAATTTTTTTGAACGAATAAAACAATAAGTTTTTAAAACTGACATATATTACAATTGACAAGAAAAATCTTTTTCATCATAATTTGCAAGTCAATAATTATTTGGTGTATGTTAATATCGTCCAAATTTCTAAGTTTTATTAAATAATATTTGTGAGCTTGCAAGCCAACAAGACGATATTTATTCTGTGAATATTAATATTGTCCAAATTCCAACATCATTAAATAATACTTTGGAGAGTCTGCAAGCCGACAAGAAAATAATTATTTGGTAAATATTAATATCGTCTAAATTCCAACATCATTAAATAATGCTTTGTAGAGTCTGCAAGCCGACAAGAAAATAATTATTTGGTAAATATTAATGTCGTCCAAATCTAAGTTTCATTAATTAACTCTTCGGTAAGTTTGCGAACCAATAAAACTGTATTCACAGACAATAATAACATAGCACTTCTACTTGCTCGTGGAAATAAACAATTTCATGTTGTTGATTTTCTTCAAAAAGAATATGGTTTAACATTGTTAAATATTTATTGGAAATAAATTTAAAAAATATTAATACCTATTGGTGTAGGCAACTCATTTTTCAAAATAAATATTTAACTTGCCAGTTTTTTTATTAACTATATTAACAATAATATTACAGTCAGAATACAATAATTTATCTGCATTATTAAAATAATCAGAAAAATTACAAATACAACCACTTGCCTCATAGTTTTTATTATTATCATTATCATTATTATTATCATTATCATTATCATTATCATTATCACAATAATTCCAGTATTTATATTCGACATTTTGTTTTGTATTTTCAGCAATTGTTTTATTTTTAATACAATTAATAATTTCATTCATAAAGGATTTTTCACATGCTTTTTCAAAAGCATATACGCTGCTAAATTCATGATGATTGTAATTTACAAAATTATAATCTAATTTTTCATTTTCGTCATAACATTCTATCAAATATAATCTATGTATGTAATGTGTACCATAAACACGATAATTTCTACTGTTATAGTTAATGACGGCACAAAAATTATTGCAACATTTTTGACAATAATGTTCTGTAAAAACACCATTCACAACAGGAAATAATTTATAATATAACTCGGGTGTGGTTTTTTCTTTTAAAGAATATTCAAAATAATCATTGCATGTTATGCGACCGCCATGTTTGAAAAAATCATTGCATGATATTTTAGAACATTTACCACCTGATATTTTTTTACTAACATTATCGAGAAATTTATTTATATTTACACAAGAATATTTAAGATCATCATATAATTTTTTATTTGTATAATCAATAGTTTTCAATACTTTTTTAAAAGTGCTGTTTAATTCTTCTTGAACAAATCTATCATTGTATAAGGCTATTTCTACTGGATTATTGATGTCAAACAGATCTTCATTTTCATTATATATTTTCTTGTATTTACTGTTCATGTTTTGCTAATATAAATATTTGTAATGTATGTGTATTATTTTTCATTTTTTTTGAAAAATATATATGTCGACTATCAATTCCAAAAAATTGATTTGTTAAACATTTTGTTTAAATTTTTCACAATGTTTAATGAACACAATATAATATTGTTAATTACAATAAATTCAATAAATGTTTGATAATTATTAACATCGTCCAAATCCAAGCATCATTAAATGACGCTTCGGGGAGTTTACGAGCCGATAAGACAATAAATTTGGTAATTATTAATATCATCCAAATTCTCATTGTCATCAAATGACGCTTCGGCGAGCTTGCGGGCCGATAAGACAATATTTATTTGGTAATTATTAATATCGTCCAAATCCTCGTTGTCATTAAATAACGCTTCGGCGAGCTTGCGAGCCGATAAGTCAATATTTATTTGGTAATTATTAATGTCGTCCAAATCCTAATCATCAAAAATGACGCTTCGGCGAGCTTGCGAGCCGATAAGACAATATTTATTTGGTAATTATTAATATCGTCCAAATTCTCATTGTCATCAAATGACGCTTCGGCGAGCTTGCGAGCCGATAAGACAATTAATTTGGTAATTATTAATATCATCCAAATCCTCATTGTCATTAGATGACGCTTCGGCGAGCTTGCGAGCCGATAAGACAATAATTATTTGATAATCATTAATATCGTCCAAATCCTCATTGTCATCAAATGACGCTTCGGCGAGCCGATAAGACAATAATTATTTGATAATTATTAATATCGTCCAAATCCAAGTTTCATTAAATAATGCTTCGGCGAGCTTGCGAGCCGAAAAGACAATAATTATTTGATAATTATTAATATCGTCCAAATCTCAATTTTTTGTTGCCACAAACAATCACGATGTGATCATATATGAAAATTACATTGTCTACATATAAATTATATGATTTTTTACTAAAAAAATGAATTATTTAAGTATTTATTACCACATATTTAATATTTCAATGAACATAATGAACATAATGAATATTATCACAATAAATAAATTTAATAATAATTTGAAAAAACGCCATGTCACTTTATTGTTTCAATTATCATTTTTTAGTAACATTGATGATAAATTCATAAATAATAACACAAAACATATTATTAATGTTAAATACATTAATCGCAAACAAGTAAATGTTTTGCTTAAATATATTAAATACAAAATAAATGTTATACCTATCACTTATTGGATGAGTAACAATGAAAAATTAGAATTATTAGACTGTCAAATTAATAATAACATAATAACAAAACAAATGATTATATTAGACATAGAAAATGCTCGGTTTGATAATAATTATACATGTCGTTATTCGTGTGAAAAAAGGTAATATTGATATTCACAATCATGTTAAACTAACAAAAGAAGATTTTTACGTAAAAAACAATTATTGCATTAGATATTCTTGTATGAATGGACATGTAAATATTGTCAAATACTTACATAAAATAATCGGATTTGATGTTCAAGATTTTCGAGTATATAATAATTATGCATGTAGATTTTCGTGTGCATATGGACATATTAATGTTGTTAAATATTTGCACAAAATAATTGGACTAACCGGACAAGATTTTAAATCCGAATCACATTATAAATATTGTTGTGATTTAGGTTATCTTAATGTTTTAAGATATTTACATGAAGTTATTGGATTTAATACACAAGACTTTAGAGTATCAAATAATTTTATGTGTCGATATTCTTGTATACTTGGACATATTGATATTGTTAAATATTTACACCAAAATATTGGATTGACAAAAGAAGATTTTCAATCTAATAATAATGAAGCATATGAACTTGCTTATAATGACAGTAACATGTCTATAATTGAATATTTGAGTCTTATGTAGACATAATTTATTTAAAAATGAAAATAATTTTATTTAATAATTATTTATTATCATTAATAATAATGAACAATTTAACAAATAATAAAGAATATCCATACAAGAAAACTAATAATATACTAGAAATGATTAAATATTGTTAAGAAAAACAAAACATGACAATACCACCAGAAATGTTGGATTTAATTCAAAATGAAGCCAAAGAAAGGAATATTGAAATTATAACACGATCTTTTGTTAAAAAATGTCTTGAAAAATATCACAATCACATTGAAAAACATTAAACTTAGCGATATAAATAATATGCATTACCAATAATCAGTTACACGCAACTTATATTTATCCTTTAAATATTTGACAATATCTTCATTGTCATTCTTAATTGCACTTACCATGAATGATCTTAAATAATATTTATATTTTTTCGAAAAATAACTTCTTTTCATTTTCATTTTTTTATGAACATATCGCAAACAATCCAAATGATTATTTTCACAACACATAATTATATTAGTTCCATGTAGTTTGACAATATCAATTGTATATTCAGTTGGAATATACATATATTTATGTGTATATTTTAATAATAAAATATCATTATGATAACATGCATGACTATAGTTATTGATTGGATCAGATATATTAAAAACTTTGTGAAAATATTTGACTATATTTACTTTCCAATAATAGTGATACGGAGTTACGCAATTAATTTTTGTTAAATTTACATGTTTATGTAAGTATTTAATACTCATCAAATCTCCATTTTTACACAATTCAGAACAAATTAAATCATATCTTTGCACAAAAAATGGATCATCTAATCCAATAATATTATGTAATAATTTTAATGTATTTAATGTAATGTTTCTGTATATGATAAATTTTGACAATTGATCATAATCAATTTTAATTTTGAATAATATTGGAAAAATGTAAATATTACACGATGATGATAAATCTAATATTCCATTAAAATCACTCTGGTCTAAATATTGTTTATATTTGACAATAATGTCAGTTGAACAATAACTTACATAATTAGCATTTAGTGTTAACCAAAACACTGCATTGTTATTAAATGTAACATGACGATTGATATTTTGACTATATTTATTGACAATAAATAATGTGTCTATTGTAGTCATTGTGAATGATATTCAGATTATTTTTTAGTATAACTGATATTTCTACGCTATAATTATTTCAATTTTTATTTCCGTAAATTGTAAATATTTAAGTAATTATTAATGATGTAAAAAGACATCATTTCAGTAAATACGGTTTATTGAAAAAAAGAAAATATTAATTACAAAATGTTTTCTTTTTACAGTTTTAATAGGCATTACGGACATATAAATGTCCAAAGATATAGGGTATACCCAAGCCCTCGGGTACACCCGCCATCCGTGGACATTTATGATTCTGTATTTATGTTTACTTAATTGTGCATAAATTCCTTGTAATTAAATATGTGGTTGTTAATATCATCCAATATAGATTCATCAATAATTTTGTTTGTGTAATTTTTACTGGCAATTTTCCTGGCACATTCAATTGTTATGTAAAATTGGTTTTCAAATGGATTAATATAGTCAATATTATTTGAATAACTCCTTTCCAATAAATTGCATAACGTAGAATATTTTTTATAATTCATTAATTTGCTAAATATCTTACAATCAACACAAAATTGCATTCTTTCTTATAATTAACTTCATTTAAATTCACAATGTTTTTGTATTTACTAATACCTGAATCTTTCAATCCAACAATGTCAAACAAATATTAATTTATTACGAGTATTATTCATTATAATTTTAACTAAAATCCTAATCAATAATTTATTTAAATAATAATCTCATAAAATATAAATTTAACATAAATAATTATGTTAATAAGAAAAATAATTATAATTAAAATGAATTACTTTCTTCAACAGTAACACTATTATCAGAATCTAAATCATTTTCTTGTTTATTCAAACTGTTATTAATAACATTTGTCAAGTTGTTAAATGTATTAATGAATGCCGAAGTATCTTGTGACGCATTTGTCATAAGATTAATAGCGTTTGTCATAATATTTGACAAATCGTTAACATTTGGTTTAACTTCTGTCGATTGTTGATCACCAGTTTGTTGAGTGCTAGATTGTGGTGCACTGGATCGCTGAGCTGTTGTAGTATTCTTCTTTTGACTTCTTCTGTGTGAACGTTCACGTCTTTGAGGAACATCATTGAATGTTAATGGAATATCAACAACAATAACTTCTTGTTGAGGTTGACATCTTTGCATTTGACGTTGTCTTCTAAATTCTAAAAATTCCATATATTCTTGTTCAGTAATTGGAATAGTGTTAACCATCTGTTGAGGTTGATATCTTGGCATTGGCTGCATATATGGCATTGGCTGTGTGCATGGCATCATTGTGTATGGAATATAGATCATCGGTTGCATTATAACTAATAAGTGCCAAAATCTTAAGACTATAATTTATGTATTTTTGATGAAAATTAAACGCATTAAATTTTAATGATTATATGTTTACCAAAAAAAATAATAAATATAATCGATAAACATGTTTATTAATTTATATTATTTATACATAATGATTTGTGAAATGTAAATAATCATAAATGTTAACACTAATGTTAATGTTAATGTTGTCGTTAATGTTAATCAATGCTTGAAGATTAATAGGACGATATTTATTTGGTAATTATTAATATCGTCCAAATCCAATTTTCATCAAATGACGCTTCGGCGAGCTTGCGAGCCGGAAAGACGATAATTATTTGGTAAACATTAATATCGTCCAAAATTTTAGTTGTATCAAATGACGCTTCGGCGAGCTTGCGAGCCGGAAAGACGATAATTATTTGGTAATTATTAATATCGTCCAAATCCAAGTTACATTAAATGACGCTTCGGCGAGCTTGCGAGCCGGAAAGACGATAATTATTTGGTAAACACTAATATCGTCCAAACCAAAGTTACATTAAATGACGCTTGCGAGACAAAAAGACAATAATCATTTGGTAATCATTGATATCGTCCAAATTCTCATAATCATCAAATGACACCCCAGAGAGCTTGCGAGCCGAAAAGACGATAATTATTTGGTGAACATTAATATCGTCCAAATTTACATTAAATGATACTTCGGCGAGCTTGCGAGCCGAAAAGATGATAATCATTTGATAAACATTAATATCGTCCAAACCAAAGTCACATTAAATGATACTTCGGCGAGCTTGCGAGCCGGAAAGACGATAATTATTTGGTAATTATTAATATCATCCAAATTTTCTCATTGAAACATGACGCTTTGGCGAGCTTGCGAGCCAAAAAGACGATAATCATTTGGTAAACATTAATATCGTCCAAACCAAAGTTACATTAAATGTCACTCCGGCAAGCTCGAGAGCCGAAAAGACGATAATCATTTGGTAAACATTAATATCGTCCAAACCAAGTTACATCAAATGACACTTAAGATAGCTTGCGAACCAAGAAAATAACATTGATTTGGTAAATATTAATATCATCTACCATATTTATGTTCAATAAGCTTTGTTAAATATCTATGTAATACATACACAAAATTAACAAAATTTTGTTGTAAGTTCTGCCAAATATCTTTTGTTAATTTTTATAGATAAATCTCAATTCACAGCATTTTTATGACTGATAATTCATTGATGCAATTTGGAGGAAGTTCCACCAAAAACTATTGATAGTTTCAAAACAAAAACAGTGTTATAGAGCTCATTATTAAGAAAGTAACTCAAAAATTTAAACAGACTGCAATTTTGCACATTATCATAAATTTATGCATTAAAAATAATTAAATGATGTTTATTATTTATTTTATATATACATTTACTATAAATGTTAACGTCATTTGATGATATAAAAACTAAATTGGAAAAGTATCAAAATATACAATATTGTGATTATGATATCATATATAGTCTTACAGTTCATGAAGCAATCGATTGTTTGTTTGAATTAATATTGAACATTTTGTTTTTTAATAAAAGTATTAAGTGTGGCATTATTTTACATTGTAATGAATTTATGTATAATGAACTAAAAAAACATAAATTACCACAATGTGTATTTGTTAATCCCCATTATTATCCTAAACAAAGACATACATATTCAATACTTAAAGCACATTTGGATAATTTTAATTATTTATCAGCACAATTTGAATATTTTTGTTTATTGGCATCAAATTGCATGTTTTTAAAGGAAGTGACTATGGACTATATCAAAAATATAAATAATAGTACAACAAGTATTTTCTGTGACACAAAACAACAAATGATAGATAATAATCCATTGTTAAAACAATTTATGATAAATAATGAAATTGCAAATAACGCAAATTGGCATGAAGGAGCTTTATTTTCACGTGATAATTTTAAACAAATTTATGACTATATCAATGATAATAATATTGAAAAGTTAATAGTAACTAATATAACAGCCGAAGAAATTATTTTAGCTTCAATTGAAATTAAGTTATTTAATTATTGTCATCCAAGAATATGTTATGTGGGAACTTGTAGTTTGTATTCAAATAAAAAACACAGATTAATACCTAAAAATATGGTTATATACAAAAAAGTTCACAGACAATTAAATCACAGATCGAGAACTTCATTTAGAGAATTATGGTATAATCAATTATAAACTCAAAAAAAATGATAATGTGAATGTGTTGGCAATTTCAGTTAATAAATACTAGCACGCGACTATTGTTTGTTCCAAAATGGCATCAATTAAGATTGAAGATGTTCGACAAGATGGTTTGACAAAAGACAATGAATATATACATTACAATGGAATATACAATTATGAATTTACAATTAACATGACACCCGATATAAAAAACTGTGTCAACCACGAAATACCAGTTGTATCACTAACATATGACATATATAAAGCACAACCAAATAACATTGACAGGTGTGAACAATTTATTAAATTCTCTGATATGTATGAAAGAAAATTTAATGATGATTTTTTCATTACGTTTGCCTTTTTGCATATGTTTCCACAAGAATTTAAAATACATATAAACAATAATGAAATAATGTTAGTACCAAATGATTTTGATGAATTAATAAATTATTTGAGAGAAATAACACTCGATTCACAAATTACATATAAATTCAAGTTGACAGATAAACATAAACACAAATCATCTGTTAAATCATATATTCCGGAAGTTTATGAAATAAGAATTAATCCAATTATCAGTAGATTCATGGATATACATTACTTAAAAAGACTTGTTGTTGAGTGCAATCAAACTTTTACATGTGATATATGTTACAATGAAGATATTATAGATGATTACAAATACATGCCATTATGTTGTAGAAACTTTGATAGATCCATATGTCAAGAATGTGCACAATATGAATATTTGATGATAATATTTAGTATAATATATTGTAACGAAGAAAATGATTGTAAATTTATGGGAAAATTTTATCCGATTGAAAATAATTGTCTTAAATTAAATAATAAAACATGCTTAGAAATTCGCCCAAATGACTCTGTGTTGGTACATAACAAACTAATGTATATAAATATAAATGGTGTTTTATATCATAATTTTACATCAAACGCAAAAAAATGTGAATTGTTTAACATATTTTTAAGAATCATTAAAGACAACAAGTTCACCAATAAACGATTCATATTAAATAATAAATGTGGTAATATGGGAAATAAGAAAGTAAATTACGAAATACTGATTGATTACAATGTCATAACATTTGTTATTGCTAATAAAGAAGATTTAGATATTTCCAGTAATATTACATTGAACAAAACATCCATACCAATTCAAGTATTAGCGCAAGATTTAATAAATAAATATCCAGAATTAAAAAGTTTATATAAAGAAACAGATGTATTGTATGAAAATACTATTGATATAATCAACTCGATTGATTATAGAATTACTATCAACCATAACAATATTAAATTAAGTTTTTTCAAAGGAAAATATTCAATTGATATTTATGATATACCTGATTATAAAAAAATATTTGACGAAGTATCTCTACACATACCATCGTTTGCAAAAAAAGATTTTCATGATATTTCATATCTCGAAATTAGTCAAGAAAGATTTTTACAATTCCACGAATTGCTTAAACATTACACTGATATTGACATAATAGTTAATATTGATAAAGAGTGTAACATAAAATTTATGAGATTCGAATAATTTATTTATACAATAAAAAAATGTTTATCTTTTCTTCTTTTTTGATTCCAAATTTCTGTTTGCACAGATAAATGGAACAAAAGTAGGATCAGACAAATCAAAATAAGTACCCAATAATAACATGTACTCGTTATATCCCTCGTCGCAGACGTTGTAACGCACAGTCTTTTCGGTCACATGTCCATATCGTTTATAAGAACCAATCTCACACATAAGCATTGTATTCTCATATTCTTCTTCCACAAACCGAAAATCGTCCAAACCAAATCCCATATCCTCAACAAGCCATTTCAAATAGTCATCTTCTATATAAGTACCACGATACTTAGGTTGACGTTCGTATTGAATTGACTTTTTGACAAGGGTAGATCTCAGGAGTTGATTTTCGAATTTCACACCCATACTTTTCATCCTGTTGAAAAACTGCATAACTGCACATGGCATCCAACCTGAGATAGCTTCTTTGGAATCAACAATTCCATCTTCAACAAGTCTCAATGGAAAATGATCCAACATATCGAAATACATCGAAGCATCATTCATGTGCAAACTAATTCTGCAACTAGATATTATATGTTTGACCAATAATACCATGGTGCATTCTCCATATTTTCCAACATTGGAAATTATCTTGTCTGCGTTAGATTTGATTCCAATGTTTTTCACCATCCACAATGCAATATCTTCGTTGGACCAATTAAGATATTTTGCATTTTTCAATAGCACTCGTTCATCGTGTGACTTGCTATTTGGTGTTGTAGTAAACCAATAACTGATATACAGATTTTGATTTACAGAACTAAGACGTCTTTTGTCATTTTCAGACAAAAAAGTCATTAACAAATTGCACCAGCCATCTTGTACAAACATGATTGATTTCGACATCAAAAAACAAGCAATTGTCGCGTACTAGTATATAATTACTGAAATTTATAAGTGTTTCACAACAACAATTTTTTTTCCAATAAATAATATTTACTTGTATTAATTACATGTGTTTATTCTTTAAATAATCAACAACTTTTTTAACATCTTGAGTATAATCTTTATTGCATATTAATAAACCATCATCAGTATCTACAATGACTATATTATTTAATCCAATTGTTGCTATTATTTTCTTATTACCAGAAATATAACAATTTTTGCTTCCGAAATTAACAACATTTCCATTAATTACATTATTATTGTCATCTTTCTGTAATTCATCATATAATGCAGAATATGATCCAATATCATTCCATTTAGAATTATATTTTATAGTAATCATATTGATTGATTTATTTTCATCGTTACATAATTTTTCTACAATTGCATAATCAAATGATATTGATTTACAATGTGTAAATATTAATTCATCTAAATAAATAATATTATCATGAATAAATGAATTTAATATTGTATTTTTGCAACTTTCTAATATTTCTGGAGCATATGTAGAAAAACAATTTATCATGTTGATGTTTTTAAAACCAAATACACCTGCATTCCAATAATATTGTCCTGATTCAAAATAATTCTTTGCTAATTCATAATTAGGTTTTTCAACAAATCTTTCTGTTAAATTTTCATCCAATATTTTTATATATCCATATCCAGTTTCAATTCTTGATGGTTTTATTCCAAAAGTAATCAATGAATTATCAATATAGTCCAATGATTTTACACAACAGTTAATAAATTCATCATCATCAAAAACATGATCACATGGTACAATAAATGTATAATCATTTTCATTCTTAATATATGCTGACATACAAACAGCTGGAGCTGAATCTCTACCAATTGGTTCGACAATTATTTGAATGTTTTTAATATTTAGTTTATTAATTTGCTCACTGACTATATTTATGTGATTTTTATTACAAATTATTTGTATGTAATGTTTTTTAGGAAATTTATTTACTCTCAATATGGTATTTTGTAACATTGAATACTCATTTGTTAAACACAATAATTGTTTTGGTGTCTTATCAGTCGAATCTGGCCATAATCGAGATCCAGAACCACCACACAATATAGAAAACGTTGTTGTCATATTATATTATTGCTATTTATTAATTTTTCTTAAATAGTTATGATAAGTCGAATACATATGAAATATTTTCATATGTATTAAATGAATTAGTAAAAGAAAGTACCTATATATAACCATTTTATTGAATATATGTTAACATGTTTTATGACACATGAATTGTGGACAAAAATATATGACGATATTGAATTTTTAAGAAATCAAGATATTTAAATTATTAATGATTAATGAAACAAAATTTTGGACAATATCAATATTTGCCAAATTTATGTGTCTTATCGGCTCGCAAGCTCGCAGAAGCGTTATTAGACGTCATTAGACGTTATTAGACGTCATTGAATGAAACAAGATTTTGGACGATATTAACATTTACCAAATTTATGTGTCTTATCGGCTCGCAAGCTCGCCGAAGAGTCATTATACGTCATTAGACGTTATTAAATGAAACAAAATTTTGGACGATATTAATATTTACCAAATTTATGTGTCTTATCGGCTCGCAAGCTCGCCGAAGAGTCAGTGGACGTCATTAGACGTCATTAGACGTCATTAGACGTCATTAAATGAAACAAAGAATTTGGACGATATCAACATTTACCAAATTTATGTGTCTTATCGGCTCGCAAGAGCGCCGAAGCGTTATTAGACGTCATTGAATGAAACAAGATTTTGAACGATATTAATATTTACCAAATTTATGTGTCTTATCGGCTCGCAAGCTCGCCGAAGCGTTATTAGACGTCATTAGACGTCATTTAATGAAACTTGGATTTTGGACGATATAAATATTTACCAAATTTATGTGTCTTATCGGCTCGCAAGCTCGCCGAAGCGTTATTAGACGTCATTAGACGTCATTAGACGTCATTTAATAAAACTTGGATTTTGGACGATATAAATATTTACCAAATTTATGTGTCTTATCGGCTCGCAAGCTCGCCGAAGCGTCATTATACGTCATTGAATGAAACAAAGAATTTGGACAATATCAATATTTACCAAATTTATGTGTCTTATCGGCTCGCAAGCTCGCCGAAGCGTCATTAGACGTCATTAAATGAAACAAGATTTTGGACGATATTAATATTTGCCAAATTTATGTGTCTTATCGGCTCGCAAGCTAGCCGAAGCGTCACTAGACGTCATTAAATGAAACAAGATTTTGGACGATATTAATATTTACTAAATTTATGTGTCTTATCGGCTCGCAAGCTCGCCGAAGCGTCATTCAATGAAACAAAATTTTGGACAATATCAATGTTTACCAAATTTATGTGTCTATCTGCTCGCAAGCTCGCCAAAGCGTCATTCAATGAAACAAAATTTTGGACGATATCGATATTTATCAAATATATGTGTCTTATTGACTCGCAAGATCGTCGAAGCGTCATTTAATATAGTATATTTAAATGCAAAAAGATGATAATGAAACGTTATGGAAACTTAAACGGAGAAGTAATTAAAAAGTATTTTAAATTATATTACGTGCATGTAAATGAATTTAATCCAATTGTATTGAATTTTTTTGAAGAAGAGTTTGGCATAAAAAATGAAAAATAATTATCCAAAGAATCATGCAAATATTATAGTCAAAATGACATTAACACATACTGCAAATGGTAAATATGAATATGATACATTATATAACGGTAAGACTCTAGATAAATGGATTGAAGATGTAAATAGACATAATTGTAATGCAAACAAATGGAATTATTTCAAGTTGCAAAAAGGTAATTTTGGATATGATAATTTAGCTGTGTGTATTACATATGTGTTTCAATATATTCAGGAAAATAATAAATTACCATCATTACACAAATGTTGTAAACTAATACATGATGGATGGATTGAAAATTATATTTATTGGAGAGATAATAAACCATACAATGGCAAACGTGGATATAAAAGACCAGGCAATCCATTAAATGATGAAAGAAGAAATAATTGTGCAAAATTGTCATATGATGATTTACCAGAAGATGAACAAGAAAAAGATAAAATTATTGCATCGTATTTGTTGGAAAATATAATATTAAAAAAACCCAAAAAGGTTGATTCTGATTCGGATGATAATCAAAAACGAAAGAAATCAAGAAAATCAGATTCTGTTGATAATCAAAAACAAAAGAAATCAAGAAAATCAGATTCTGATGATAATCAAAAACGAAAAAAATCAAGAAAATCAGAATCAAATTCTGATTCAGATTCTGACTCGGATGATAATCAAAAAAGAAAGAAATCAAGAGAATCAGATTCTGATGATAATCAAAAACGAAAGAAATTGAGAAAATCAGATTCTGACTCGGATGATAATCAAAAAAGAAAGAAATCAAGAGATTCTGACTCGGATGATAATCAAAAACAAAAGAAATCAAGAAAATCAGATTCTGATGATAATCAAAAACGAAAGAAATCAAGAAAATCAGATTCTTATTCTGATTAAACAATTATTTTATTTAACATAATGTTTGACAACATTATTTCTTTTTACATAAAAAAAATGAAAATATAATATCTTATACAAATATTAGTTATACATATAACTTAACATAATGGATATTGTTGATAATATCGTAAATGTAAACAGATACACTTCATGTAACATAAAAAGACATGTTAATACAATTAACAATATTTCATATTGGATTTGTTTGGATAAAAATAATATTAATTTGAATAACACAAAAATTATTGACAAACACTCAAAATTTTTAAATCAAAGAAATGTAAACATAATTACAAAATACATAAAACAAAAAATAAATATCAATCCAATCTTATATCAACTTAATAGTGATGATTTTAAATCATTAATTAGAATATCATTTGAATGTAAAAACATTAAAATGTTAAAAAAATTACATAATTATATTATGAAAATAAATCATAAATTTCTAACCGAATATATTATTAAATCATGTTGTTGTGGTTATATTAACATTGTTAAACATTTACACAAAGAATTGAAATTAACAAAACATGATTTTCAATTAGAAGATAGTTATTTATGGATATTGAAAAACAATATCCGTGTTGTCATTGTTAAATATTTACATCAAAAAATTGGATTGACAAAAAAAGATTTTCAGACAGAAAACAAATTTTTATACAAATGGGCCTGCATACGTGGCAACATTGACACTGTTAAATATTCATATAAAAAAATCGGATTTACAAAACAAGATTTTCAATCAAATAATAATGAAGCATGTATATTGGCTTGTAAATATGGTAATATTGATATTGTTAGATATTTACATAGAGAAATTGGATTAACGAAATCGGATTTTCAAGATGATAACAATTATGCAATAAGATGGGCTTGTTGTAGAGGACATTTTAATATTGTTAAATATTTACACAGAGAAATTGGATTAACAAAAGAAGATTTTCAGTCAGAAAATAATCTAGCATTACGATTGGCCTGTCAATATGGTTGTATTAATATTGTTAAATATTTGCATAAAAAAATTGGTTTGTCGAAACAAGATTTTCAATCAAATGATAATTATGTATGGGCTTGGGCTTGCAGCAATGGCCACATTAATGTTGTTAAATATTTGTATAAAATAATTGGATTGACAAAAGAAGATTTTCAATCACTAAATAATTTGGCAGGTCGATGGGCTTGTGAAAAAGGTCATATAAATGTTGTTAAATATTTACACAAAGAAATTGGTTTTACAAAAAAAGATTTCCAGACAGATGATAATTTTGCATATAAAAATGCCTGCGGAAAAGGTAAGATTAATGTTGTTAAATATTTGCATCGAAATATTGGTTTTACAAAACAAGATTTTCAATCAGATGATAACGAAGCATGTAAATTAGCTTGTGAAAAAGGTAATCTCAATATTGTTAAATATTTGCATAAAAAAATTGGGTTGACTAAAGAAGATTTTCAATCAGATGACAATAGAGCATGTAGATTGGCTTGTGAAGATGGTTATCTTGATGTTGTTAAATATTTGCATAGAAAAATTGGTTTGACTAAAGAAGATTTTCAATCATGTAATAACGATGCATATTTAAATGCTTGTGAAAAAGGACATACAGACACCGTTAACTATTTACATCAGTGTTTTGATTTAAAATTATAACTCAGATAATAATTATTACACTGAAAACGTTAATTCAGTATTTTTTTTAAAGATATAAAGAAAATACAAGAATCAAACAGAAAAAAAGTTAACAAGTGTCTTGACAAAGTAACGGTCATCCATCAGAGCATCATGTGTCAAAACCGGTCTGACATTTTTTGCCATCCTTTCCATAATGTCAACAACTGGAATATATTCACCGTGATCATATCCAACAACACACATGCGTGCATTGTCATCAAAAATAATAGTGTTTATTTCAGCGTTTGACACAACAACTTTGCCATTCCAGTTCTTGTTCCAATCCATAAAGTCATTCTTGACAAACACAAAGCTTCGCAAATTTTGCTTTGCAAGATTGACAAAGTCCAATTCAGTCTTGATATCATCAGATGTGTGAATTTTTTCGTTGATCTTGAATGGATATTCAAGATTCTTGAGGAATTCAATAACTGATGGTAATTCATTACCAAATGACTGGAACATAATGACAATCTCTTTATCAAGAGCTGCCAAAAAATCAAGAGCTTTGATGAATGAAGTGAAAAAACTTTTTGGTAGCTTTTCAATCTTGTTCATAATCTCTTGATACTTCTCCTGGTAGTTTGGTTTTGTTTTGACTGAACTGTACAAAGAAATTTTTGCATCTTTTGGCATCAAAATGCGAGCTTTTCTTTCTCCAATTGTCTCAAGGTAGCAAGTCTGTTCCCAAATCATTTGGTTGATGATAGTTTCAATATCAAGATTGAGTATCGAATCAACAGCCATGATGGTGCCGTTGACATCAAATACAACAACATTGATACGTCGTGTTGCAGCTTCTTTTGAGAAGGTGGTCATGTTTATTGATTTAAAAACAATCAATAGTCGCGTACTTTTATTAAACAACTGAAATTTACAAATACTTGATAACATCAATTTTTTAAGTAAATATTATTTATCAAATTATTATTTTATTTAAATATGTAATTACATTAACATTATTTTTATCACAAGTCTTAGTAATACTCAGTGACTATTTGACAAACTTGTGAGCCGAAAAAGACGATATTTGCTTTATTAATATCGTCCAAATCCAAGTTTTGCCAAATGATACTCAGTGATACTCAGTGATACCCAGTGACACTCCGGAGAGCTTGCGAGCCGGAAAGACGATATTTATTTGGTAATTATTAATATCATCCAAATCCAAGTTTCATTAAATGATGCTCAGCGATACTCAATAACGCTTCGGCGAGCTTGCGAGCCGGAAAGACGATATTTATTTGGTAATTATTAATATCGTCCAAATCCAAGTTTCATTAAATGATGCTCAGTGATATTCAGCAACGCTTCGGCGAGCTTGCGAGCCGATAAGACGATATTTATTTGGTAATTATTAATATCGTCCAAATCCAAGTTTCGTTAAACAATGCTCAGTGATGCTCAGTAACTCTTCGGCGAGTTTGTGAGTTGAAACGATTATATTTATTTGGTAATTATTAATATTGTCCAAATCAAGGTTTTGTTGGATGATACTCATTAACGCTTCGGCGAGCCAAAAAGACGATATTTATTTGGTAATTATCAACATCGTCCAAATCCAAGTTTCATCAAATGATGCTTAGTGATACTCAGTAACGCTTCGGCGAGCTTGCGAACCTATAAGACGATATTTATTTGGTAATTATTAACATCGTTCAAATCCAAGTTTCGTTGAATGATGCTTAGTGATACTCAGTAACGCTTCGGCGAGCTTGCGAACCGATAAGACACGAATATTTGGTAATTATTAATATCGTCCAAATCCAAGTTTCATTAAATGATGCTTAGTGATACTCAGTAACGCTTCGGCGAGCTTGCGAGCCCGAAAAGACGATATTTATTTGGTAATTATTAATATCGTCCAAATCCAAGTTTCATTAAATGATGCTTAGTGATACTCAGTAACGCTTCGGCTCGCAAGCTCGCCGAAAAGACGATATTTATTTGGTAATTATTAATATCGTCCAAATCCAAGTTTCATTAAATGATGCTCAGTGATACTCAGTAACGCTTCGGCGAGCTTGCGAGCCGAAAAGACGATATTTATTTGGTAATTATTAATATCGTCCAAATCCAAGTTTCGTTGAATGATGCTTAGTGATACTCAGTAACGCTTCGGCGAGCTTGCGAGCCGATAAGACGATATTTATTTGGTAATTATTAATATCGTCCAAATCCAAGTTTCATTAAATGATGCTCAGTGATACTCAGTAACGCTTCGGCGAGCTTGCGAGCCGAAAAGACGATATTTATTTGGTAATTATTAATATCGTCCAAATCCAAGTTTCATTAAATGATGCTCAGTGATACTCAGTAACGCTTCGGCTCGCAAGCTCGCCGAAAAGACGATATTTATTTGGTAATTATTAATATCGTCCAAATCCAAGTTTCATTAAATGATGCTCAGTGATACTCAGTAACGCTTCGGCGAGCTTGCGAGCCGAAAAGACGATATTTATTTGGTAATTATTAATATCGTCCAAATCCAAGTTTCATTAAATGATGCTCAGTGATACTCAGTAACGCTTCGGCGAGCTTGCGAGCCGAAAAGACACGAACATTTGGTAATTATTAATATCGTCCAAATCCAAGTCTCATCAAATAATGCTCAGTGATGCTCAGTGATGCTCAGTGACACTTCGGCAAGCTTGAAAGCCGATAAGACGACATTTATTTGGCAATTATCAACATCGTCCAAATCCAAGTTTCATTAAATGATGCTCAGTGATGCAATGATGCTCAGTGATACTCAGTAACGCTTCGGCGAGCCAAAATGACGATATTTATTTGATAATTATTAACATCATCCAAATCCAAGTTTCGTTAAATGATGCTTAGTGATTCTTAGTAACGCTTCGGCGAGCTTGCGAGCCGAAAAGACGATATTTATTTGGTAATTATTAATATCGTCCAAATCCAAGTTTCGTTAAATGATGCTCAGTGATACTCAGTAACGCTTCGGCGAGCTTGCGAGCCGAAAAGACACGAATATTTGGTAATTATTAATATTGTCCAAATCCAAGTTTCATTAAATGATGTTCAGTGACATTTTGGGAAGCTTGCAAGCCGATAAGACAAGAATATTTGGTAATTATTAATATCGTCCAAATCCAAGTTTCATTAAATGATGCTCAGTGACACTTTGGCGAGCTTGCGAGCCGACAAGACGATGTTTATTTTGTAATTATTAATATCGTCCAAATCCAAGTTTCGTTGAATGATGCTCAGTAACGCTTCGTCGAGCTTGCAAGCCGATAAGACGATATTTATTTGGTAATTATTAATATTATTCAAATCCAAGTTTCATTAAATGTCGTTTAGTGATGCTTCGGCGAGATTGCGAACCGAAAAAACGTCATTTATTTGGCAATTATCAACATCGTCCAAATCCAAGTTTCATTAAATTATGCTCAGTGATGCTCAGTGATGCTTAGTGATGCTCAGTAACGCTTCGGCGAGCTTGCGAGCCGAAAAAACGATATTTATTTGGTAATTATTAATGTCGTCCAAATCCAAGTTTCGTTAGATGATGCTCGGTGATGCTCAGTAACGCCTCGGCGAGCTTGCGAGCCGATAAGACGATATTTATTTGGTAATTATTAATATCGTCCAAATCCAAGTTTCGTTAAATGATGATCAGTGATACTCAGTAACGCTTCGGCGAGCTTGCGAGCCGATAAGACACGAATATTTGGTAATTATTAATATAGTCCAAATCCAAGTTTCATTAAATGATGCTCAGTGATACTCAGTAAAGCTTCGGCAAGCTTGCGAGCCGAAAAGACGATATTTATTTGGTAATTATTAATATCGTCCAAATCCAAGTTTCATTAAATGATGCTCAGTGATACTCAGTAACGCTTCGGCGAGCTTGCGAGCCGAAAAGACGACATTTATTTGGTAATTATTAATATCGTCCAAATCCAAGTTTCGTTAAATGATGCTCAGTGATACTCAGCAACGCTTCGGCGAGCTTGCGAGCCGAAAAGACACGAATATTTGGTAATTATTAATATCGTCCAAATCCAAGTTTCGTTAAATGATGCTCAGTAACTCTTCGGCGAACTTACAAACCAAAAAGACAATATTTATTTGGTAATTATTAATGTCGTCCAAATTTAAGTTTCATTGAATGATGCTCAGTAATGCTTCGGCTCGCAAGCTCGCCGAAAAGACATGAATATTTTGTAATTATTAATATCGTCCAAATTCAAGTTTCATTAAATGATGCTCAGTGATACTCAGTAACGCTTCGGCGAGCTTGCGAGCCGATAAGACGATATTTATTTGGCAATTATTAATATCATCCAAATCCAAGTTTCATTAAATGTCGTTTAGTGATGCTTCGGTGAGCTTGCGAGCCGGAAAAACGATATTTATTTGGTAATTATTAATATCGTCCAAATCCAAGTTTCATCAAATAATGCTTAGTTATGCTCAGTAACGCTTCGGCGAGCTTGCGAACCGAAAAGACGATATTTATTTAGTAATTATTAATATCATCCAAATCCAAGTTTCATTAAATGATACTTAGTGACACTTCGGCGAGCTTGCGAGCCGAAAAGACACAAATATTTGGTAATTATTAATATCGTCCAAATCCAAGTTTCATTAAATGATGCTCAGTGATGCTTAGTGACACTTCGGTTCGCAAGCTCGCCAAAAAGACGATATTTATTTGGTGATTATTAATATCGTCCAAATCCAAGTTTCGTTATATGATTCTTTGTGAGCTTGCCAACAAAAGATATTTAAATAAATAAAATTACATTAACTTTTTGTTCCATAATAAATTCTATAAATACCAATCTCTTTCTGTAAATATTTGACAATGTTATCATGACCGTTATCAACAATACGATCATATACGTTACTAATAACTTCAAATTCAAAATATTTTCTTGTCAATCCAATTTCTTTATGTAAATATCTAACAATATCAAAATGTCCATTTTCTAAAATCCATGAAATTGAAAATAACAACCAAGAACATATATTTTCTTGTGTTATCACAATATTTCTATGCAAATATTTAAGAATATTAATATGTCCATTAACACAACTATGGCAAATTAAATGGTTATTTTTCGTGCAAAAATATTCTTTTGAATATCCAATTTTTTTATGTAAATATTTAATGGTATCAAAATAATTATTATAAAAAGAATATTTACACAAACAATTATTATCAAATTGAAAATCATCTTTCTTCAATTTTAATGTTTTGTGCATAAATTTAACAATGCATAAATGTATATAGTTTTCTGATTTAATAATATATTCATACAATTCCACATGTTCATATATTGTTGTTAACATTTTAACATTATTATATTCAATTGATTTGTCAATTATCATTTTAATATCATCATTGTTCATTTGATAAATAACAGGTACAACAATTATATCATGCTCTAAGCAACATTTTATAACATCAACATCTTTTTGATTTAAAAATCGCTTATATTCACTGACTATATCTTTATTATTCCTGTTTATGTAACTAACACTTAATTTTATCCAATATGTAACATTGTTTACATATGAAATATGTCTATTACTAATCATTTTAATATATTTTCGTGAAACACAAACAATATCGATAATATCCATGATACATAAACTATCGGCATATATTTATGATTCTTAAAATGTCAATTTTTATATTCTTAATTGATTATATAATAAATGAATGATCCTGTGAAGATAATATGGAAATATAAGAATGATTATAAAAAAATACAGCATCATGTTTATATATTTGTTGGTAATGTTCCTGAAAATATTGATAATATTCTTGAAAAAATAAGATTACTTGATTTTTTTGAATCAATGAAAATATTATCATTAGAAGAATATGCTATCATGGAAAATAAATATGGATACAAGTGGTATAATAAATTCTTTAATTATCATCATATCAAACGGCAGTTAAAAAGAATCAAGAAAAATGATGATATGAAAAACGAACTCATCAACAAATATACTAAAGAATGGTATGATAATCATATAAACATTGAAAAAGTGGCCGAAAACAGTAAATACAATTATGATGTTTACATGAAAATGGAAAAGAATCCAAAAACTAGAATATACACTGCAACCAAAGATGATCTAGATGTTAATTATAAGACAACAAATGAATCAGGAATGTTTGGAGGATCTATTGGAATGTTTAATGCTAATATTGATGTTGATAATGAAACTGATACTCAAGAAGGTGGTGAACAAATTGATGAATTTGAAGAAGAATTTCAAGAACCTGATTTTGCTGAAGATTTTCCAGTAGATAATATCCCTGAAGGAGAAGATATATTCCCTTTGTTTGAAAATATTGAAGAGTTATATGAAGACGTTGATATAGATGAACACATTAAAGACAATGCAAAATTATTACAAGAAGCAATCAAATATGATAAGCATAAAATCGAAACTACCGCATTACCTTTTGATATAAATAAAGATAAAGAAATACATGATGAAAAACTTAAGAATACATTTGTTAAAACATATGTTAAATCAAATTATATATTTAAAGATGATACTATACAAGAAATTAAAAAAAAAATAACTTGTTCGATTAAAAATAATATAAAATTTGGAGAAAATTCATATTTATTACCATCCAGACAATATTTATGGACAGATTATTTATTTGACAACAAAATCAAAAAAATATCACTAGGTCATGTATGGATTATCAAATCTGATTTGTTACAAATAGATATTGAACCAAATGACAATCTTAAAATATATGAAAATCTCGAAGGTAATTTAAAATTATTAAAAAACAACATGAAAAGATACAATAAATTTAGAAAAGATGATACTGAAACTAAAATATTATCTGACTATACTAATTATTTACTAAATAATGATATTTATATGATTGACATATACAATGAATTGGGAGTTAATTATGATAAAAGTCAACAAATTATTTCAAACATGCAAGATGTTTATATAAATTTATATTTTCCAAAAATCAATGCTGATAATTTTAGGGATATTTTATCATATTTAAATGGAAAAACTACAAATGAAGAAAAGTTAATGGTATCATCATACGAGACATTGAATAATGACCAAATAGCAATCAATGAAATTATGAATGAGATTGAAAACGAAAAATCGAAATTAGATAAAAAACCATATGTAGATTGGTTTAATAGCAGTTACATTACTCATTCAGTTATTCATGTTAATATCATCCCACAAAAAAAAGAAAAATTAAATATTTATGCATTATTTAATAATTTTATTGTTGATGAAAATTATCCGTTTGTGCAATATTATACATCTGATGCTGATATTAATTATAAAGTATATGATAAAGACCTTAAACAGCTATCTGAAGATAAACAAAAGAAAATAGTCATGCAAAAATGGTTTACATATATTCATAGAGATTTAAGTTTTAAAATTAAAATGGAACCAAAACATGAAGATACACACGATGTTGACAAATATATGATTATAATTATTAATGAAAATGGAAGATTAGAATATAAAACATCATGGAGAGAAGAAAATAAAGCAACAATGGATGATGTCATCGAAACATATGCATATGTTAAAAAATTAGTGTTAAAGTTAATTGGTGAAAACAAAACAATGGATCTTGTTGTTCCAGATAACAAAGATTATGCGTTTGCATTTATTAATATCATCCAAAAATTTAATATACCATCACAATATACTATTAATCACAATGATTTATCTGATTTTTCACGATTTTTCTATCCATATGTAACGTTAGTTTTAGATCCTAAAAAAAGAAAGGGGAAACAATCTGATACAAATGTTTATGGAAAATATGGGACATATTTGAGATATAAACGTATATCAAAATATAATAATTTATATCAACTTAAACAAAGAATGTTATACTTAAAGAAAAAGTTTAATATAACTGACAAAATGTTAATTAATGAAATCAGCCAGAATTTTAATATATCTGAAAAACAAGCCAATGATATTCACGAAGCTATATTGGTTGAATACCCAAATTTAAAAAAATCAAAGAATTTACAACAATATATTCCTGGTAAATTTAGGATGCCTGGTATAGAAATAAATATTCAAGGTAAACATGCTGATAATTACAAAATAAAAATATCAGGATCAAGAAGTAATGCACAATTTTCTAGTATAGTCCAATTTATTGATTCGTTACTTTCTTTATACGTTGATACATATTTAGTTAAAAATAAAGATAGAAAGCATTTGTTGGAAAAATTGCAAAAATTAAATCACATTGCCAAAAGAAGAAATAAAGTTGTTGAGATAATTCAAACCGAAAAACAATCAAAAGACATAAAAGACATTTTAAGTAATGATAAACATAGATTATCTGGCAAGGCATCGCAAGCTAAAGTATATTGGATACGTGAATGTCAAAAAAGTGGTGATATGAATAGAAGACCTGATCAATACACTGAAAGAAACATTGATGAGTTATTAAAAACTGGATATAAGTACAATGAAGAAACCAAAAATTATGAAAAGAAAATAAAGATAAAGAAATATGATAATTTGCTGAATAAAGAATATAATGAAATTGTAACATTATCGGCAATGAAAGTTGCCGAATATGATGAAGATGATATTGAAACTGGTAATTTTATATATTATACATGTTCACCAGCTAGAAATGGAGAATATATTTATGTTGGTTTACTAAATAAAAGTAAAGGAGACAGCGGACCTAAACGACCTTGTTGTTATAAGAAAATAACAAGACAAATTACAGATGGTGATAAAGGAGATGGTGTATCGTCTGGTGATCAAGAAAATGTAGCATCTCCGGAAATGTCATCTGGAGAAATTTTATATATTCTTCAAGACACCAATCGAATGCGTGCAGGAAGATTATCTGGATTACCAAAGAATTTAAATATTTTCTTTAATGATATTCAAAACAAGACGAAAAAAATAAAAACACATTTGGTTACATTGGCACCAAATGGTTATTATTTTAAATTAGGTATTAATCAAGAAGGTTGTCCGTTTATTAATGCATTAGCATATTTATATAATAAAACACCAATTGATTTAAGAAAAACACTGTCTGAATTTATTAATAAGAATAGTGATGCGTTATTTATGTCATTAAATAGTGGTGAATTAAAATTACAATATGGATCAAAACAAGAATATATGTCAATGATTAATTCATCAAATTATATTGATCATAAGTTATTGGAAGAATTAATATCGTTGCCTAATGTTTTGTATAAACATGGTGTTAATTTAATTATTTTTGAAAAGAAAACAACAGTTATTAAATCAGTGATAGAAAAAGAAAAAGTAATTGATGATTTTATATTAGATTGTTCAAATGTTGATTTAATTAATAACATGTCTGATCCAAAAAGACACAACATTATATTAATTAATGAAGGATTAGGATATTTCCCGATCATAATGTTAACAAAACAAGATGAGTCAACCAAAGATATTACATTAGATTATTTTCATTATTATAGTCCAAATAATGATAATGAAATTATTAATCAATTATATTCTTTTTATACAACCCATTACAATAAAAATAAGATTTATACATCAATAAATAATGCAGCTGCTAATTTTGATACAAAATCAATAACCAAACATTTGTATAAAATGAAAAATGAATATCATCCAAGATTTCAATTAATTGATATTAAAAATAAATGTACTCATTTAGTATTAACTAATGGATATGTATTACCCGTATATCCATCAAGTGTATTAAGAGATGTTGCAATTATTGTTAATTTAGATAAATATTTCAAATCATTTAAAGACAGTATGAAATTTTTAATAGATATAACAAATGACTCTAATGGAAATTTAGCTATTCAACCAAAAGGAGTGAATTATGAGAGTGAAAATAAAAAAGACGGGACTGTTTATGTTAATGCAATTATAGTCTTTGATGATATGTATATGCCAGTAATTAGAGAACATATTAAAGTTGATGCACTTAAACGAATGAATTTATCAATTAAATATGATGTAGTTAATGCATACATTGATGATTTATTGAAGAATAACAAAAAGGATATAATTGATATTAAAATGAAGACAATAAATCAAAATAATTATGTATCTGAAGGTTATGAATTATTTAGATTTGAATTTTCAGATTTCATAAACAGAAAAGCTAACTTACAAATTAAGATTCATATTGAAAGTGTAATTAATGGTAAATATATACTGAATGATAAGGTTGAGAAAATAAGATCTATATTATATTATATAATTAGTAAGGAGTTATATAATAAATATGTTAAATTAATTCCGACTAATAATAATGTTAAAGGTGGTTTAAAACATGATAAATTTGTGCATTTGATTCAAAAAGAACCAAATACTGATAAATATACATTAAACAACATTCGTCAATTGTGCGGAATTAATGATGATAAAAACGAGTGTAATACAAATTTTCATTGTGGATGGTCAAGTAAATGTTTTTTTGAAGTAACAACACATAATGTTATTAATTATGTTAATAAAATGAGTGAAGAATTAGCACAAGGAAATTTGAAATGTTTTGAAATAATGAAATATAAAAATGCATTTGTGTCTGACGTAATTAATACCAATTATTTTACTCCACGTGAAAACCAGACTATAATAAAAAGTAGTAATTATAACTTATTAGCACAATTAGAAAATATTTTTGGTAAAGATACATCATTTAAAAATTTTGTTATCTTAAACGATGTGACAAAAATGAATTATGCTGAAGTTAATGCACAACATCCATTAGAAATAGTTAATAATGTATATGTTCAGAAAATATTACACAATAATATTACATATTTACGTGCATATTCAAATTGTATATATTGGTTAAAATCTGATTATAATATTGATATAATGAGCAAGAATTTAGAATATTATTCGGCAAAACAAACGGATTTAGCTGAATATTTTAGAGCATTGATAATTGATTGGATTAAGAATGAGGATAATCACCCTAAAATAAACAAAGATTTGGGATTGACCAAACAAGATATACATAAATGTATAATCAGTATGATGACGAATATAAAGACTATAAATGATGGTAAAATAGAATTCTATGTATTGAGCATTATTAACCAACTGCCTATTATTATACATGATGATAGTGATCAGATAATATTAATATATGAGAATGGGAATATAATAAAGCACCATGATATAAGGGAAAGTAATAAATATGACAATTCTTATGTTAATAAGGGTATTAATATGATATTTACATATGATTATACTCGTAATATACCGGTGGAAATAGATGCCTTATATACATAAAAAAAATGATATTTAGAAGTCTTTAGATTTATTGGTCATATATAAGCACGCGACTATTGTTTGTGATTTAAAGACCTATTCGAATTTCTTGTTTTGTTCTTAAAAATAATATATTATTATTAAGTATAATTTAATTATGAGGAGAAGTATATTAGACGATGGTATCAGAAACAATGAAGATAGGAGACGATCTAATAAAGATCATGAAAAAGCAAAGAAAAAAGAACAAAAAGAAGAGGATGCTGCTTTTTCACATTTCCTTAAACTTCAAGAAGAAGAAAAAAAGGCAGTTGAGGTTGAAATTGACCCCAGAAGTGGACAAGGAGTTGCCGCTGCTGAACCTGAATGGGACACAAACAAAGAAAATAATGATTATTCGAAGAACTTGATGGTTAATAAGACTGTGCAAAAGAAGAAGGAAGAAGTTCCAGTTGATGATAAAAAGGTGAAGAAAAATGCAAGATCATCAAGAATGTTTATACAAATGCTTCTCGACTATATTAAAGATACCCGCAAACATTTTGTAACAAATGAATTGAATATGAAGAAAAATTCACTGAGATGTTTGAAAAAGGGTGATGTAATTATAGTTGGAGGTATTAATTTTGTTATATTGTTGCAGAATATGATTGCAAATACTCACAACAAAATGCCTGATATTGGTATTTTGAACGAAAAGAAACAAAAATATGAAACATACGAAGCTATCAAGAAAAATCCAGATCAACATTTGGCAAAATATAAAACACAAGCTGCCAAAGAAAAATGCTTGAAAGCTATCGATGCTGCTATCGAGAAATATAAAAAAGAATATGAAGAAGAAGCAAGTAAAGACCTGACAAGCATTTGCAAATTGGCACAAAAGTATTTGGATACATTGACAAAAAAGAATTATGATTCGTACAAATTGAAACTGTATTTTGAAAGTCTTGTACCTAAAAAAGCTTCAAGAAATGAAAGTTATGTTATTAAATATAATGAAGAAGAATTGAATGAAAGAATTGAAGGTAGTTTTGGGAAGAAGAAATTTGAAAATGGTGTTTCATATGATAATAATGATGGTCATAAATCTTTGGGAGAAACATTCAGAAGAAAAGCTGTCCCAAAATTTGATGCTGTTAACTTTCCTGGATTGGCTGAAACTATAGTGGAAAGAGAGAAAAACGTGAAACTTGGAGAATGGTGCACTCCGTTTGGAGCCAATGCCAGAACAATAGATGTTACAACAACACAAACATTTCAAAATGGAATAATGACATCTTGTTGGAAAACAGAAATTAAAGAGAGATATTTATTGACAAAAATTAAACAGGAAACTGAAGAAGAATCAAATACAGTGGAAGTTGATATTAACATTGGATCTGAAATTGATGATTTTGATATAATCAATACATGCAAAGTTGTGTTTTCGAACAATGAAACCGAAACAAGAGCATCTATTGACTATGCATATAATTGGTATATGGACACTGTGTTGGAATATGATGATGGTGATTTTGATAAATATGAACAAATTGATGAAGAGACATTTTCATTGAGAACACCATTATATAAGAATGATGAATTAATTGCTAAGTTCGAACAAAAAGAACGTGAAGGCAAATTCAAATCAAAAGATGAAAAAGATGTATATGATGAAAATGGTGTATATATACCTCCTGATGCTAGATCAGAATCAAGTGATAACAAATCATCGAGCGAATTAGATTTTAGCACAATATCAGATCATACTCCAGTTCCGGATGTTGATGATGGTAGTATACATAAACATATCACAAATGTTAGAATTAGCAGTTCATCTTCTAGTTCTTCATCAAGTTCTATTGATATTGAAACTGAAATTTATATTAAAAAATTAGTCAAGCAAATTGAGAGTGAGATGAACAAAACTTCAACAGAACCCAAAAAAGATACAGACGATATTAAAGATCAAACTAATGATGGATTTAATGTGGTTGGAAAGAGAAAGAAAAATCAAAAGAAATGATATAATGAACAATCAAATAGAATTAATAAGAAAAAATATTAATGATAATATCTCTTATATGAAAAAACGATATAAAGTATGGAATATTATATCACATTTACTATATTTTTTATCATCCATTATTTATTTATTAACAATAACTTCATCATCAATATTATCTTCAAATGTTTTTAGCGATGATGATAAAAAAAATTTATTTGTTTATGTTGGGATGATAAAATTATTTGGATCAGTTATTGTGGTATGTAAAACAAGAGTTGGATCATTATGTGATAATATTGTCTTGAATATAAACACAGAATTAAAGAATCTTGATGTTGTTAATAAAGTATTTGGACAACAACAAAGATATATACCAGATGAATTTAATCCAAATAATATGAACTTAAAAGAATTATTAACCTGGAAAGATGTTTGGTATAATTTGTCTATAATTGCATTAGTTTGTAAAGTGATATTATTACAAATATCAACTTGTTTATCATTCATGGCGAATATTTATTCAAATACTAACTTAAATACTGGTTCGTTAATAAGTGATGTTATATGTATTGTATTATTGCAAGTTATTTATCAATGCAATCAAAGATATAAAAACACATTATCTCAATTAAATGAGATATATTCTAAATTAAATTTGAAATTAGATGATATTATTCTTATAAGTGATAATAATCAGAATACACAAATACAAGAATGATTATTTTTTCACATTCATTTCTCTATTTGTTAATAATTTATCAAATTTATTTGATGAAAAACATTTTTCTCTTTTCTCGGATGATGAAGCATATAAATGACTAATAAATACATCATTTCTACATTCTTCATTGTTATAAACAATATCAATTGGTAAAACAGTTGTGTATTTGTCATATATTTTTGATATAAACATATTCATAGCACCTTGTTCATAACAATAGCCTGCCCAATCACCTTCTAATAAATTACCATTGACACATAATTCATTAGTATTTTCATGATGATCTAAACAGTCTTTTATAAATTGTCTTCCAATATCACTATTTTTAATTATAAAAATACCGGCATTGATTCTATCACCATAAATTACATCTTCAGTAATTGATTTATTTCCTAAGGCATTGTCAGTGTCATTTATTGATATATCTTCCCATTTTTTGTTAGTTGAATTAAATTTAGGGATGGTTACAAAATAATCATTGGTCATAATTAAATCACTTGAATATGAATTGACAATATCATTTAAACTAATATCCATATTTCTAAATACAGAATCACTATCCATCCACATAACATAATCATATTTATTATTTAGTAAATTATCATAAATCATATATAATTTACACCAATATGTATTATGTTTACATTTATCATAATAAATATAGTCACATTTCCATTTATTGCAATATTTTTTTACATTTTCATTGTGTATTTTTACATAATTTAAATTCGGTCTATTGTCATATGTTATTATGAGTATTTTATTGTTTTTATTAATATTTACTGGTAATTTATTTGCATTCTTTAACAAGGGAGCATTAACTTTACCATTCATTAGATATATGGAATCATATATATTATCATACGATTCATAAGTACTTTCTGATTTTTTGCATATCAAGAAACAAATCAATACGAAAAGAATTGTTATTACGACTATGTAATATAACATATATTAAACATTTATAATAAAAAAATAACACTACCATGACTAAAATCTTCTAACATGTTCATTTATACAATGGCAATAATCATTATAGTCTTCATTATGTTTCTTACAATATTCAAGACAACAAGTTCCATTATGGTGGCGGTTATTTTCGCAACACAAATCATCATATCCCCATTGTTTACACAATTTTTTATTACATTTAAAACACCAATCAAATCCACAATAATTCCAATCAAAACCCCTATCAGTTAATCCACAAATAACATAAGATGATGATAATTTATGTGTCCATAATGCTTTACATCTTGGACATTCTTTTGTTGCAATTTTATTATCATTTTTGTTATACAGTAATTTCTTATTGTTTATAGACGATACAATCCTTTTTATTGTATTTGATTGTACTTGATTACAATCTTCAATGTTCAATTTCATTAACATATCATCATCTATTTTTGATAAATCATTTAATAATTCACTCATTCCTTGAAAATGTAATCCAGATTTCGGATATGTAAATCCATCCCTATAACTTTTTGCTATATTCTCTAATTCCGGATATGAATTAATAAATAATGATGTATAATGAACAGCATCAGAATATGAACCACACCCAGACAATACATTTCGCAAGACTTCTAATTTTTCTTTATTCATTATTATAGTCTTTTGTTTTTTAATCTCTCTAAAATATCTTTCTTATTATTCGCAGAATTAATTCTTATTGGTTTGATTTGATATGTTCTTAATTTTTCACATTTTTCATAATCAATGATTTGGTATTCTTTTTGTTTGCCTTCTTCGCGACAATATATTGAATATTTAATTATATTAGAAAATAATGGATTGTTACATATATTGACAATAATATAATTACAAGCATCATCAAACGTTGTAAATTTATATTTGCGACTAGACATTAGTTTTTCATATTCTAATAATTCTTCATCTGTTATATTTTCATTCTTTTGTTTCATATATTCTTTATATCCTTTCTCAAACATATCGTCATCTGATTTTATTTCAAGAGTATATGTTCCATTGAATGATTTGTTGACATATTCTTTAGGATGAGAACAACTTTTAAGATCATCTTCACTTGGTTGAAAATATAAAAATACAGCAAATAAATATCCTGCAACCGCTTGTCTTACATAAGTAACTAATAATTGTATTAAGGGCCATTTCATATTAGTAACTAAATATTGTCCAATCATATTACAATGATATAGTTTTCCATGGACATAATATTGATTGTGATCTTTCAATAAAGTTAATGCATATTTATCACTGTCATCAATATCACCAACTATTTTGTGTAATTTAAGTTGCTCATCAGTTAATTCAATAACTTGATCACCAATAACTGATTCTGGAGTACATGTTCCTTCAAATTTTAACGTTAATTGATCAGATTTATTTTTTGCATGCAGACGAAAAACTGGTTGTATATCTTTATTATTTGTCATGTTATATGATAATTATGAAAAAATATTGTTGTGAGTTCACGCGAATATATAAATTTATTTGATATGAATATAATAAAATGGTATTTTTTACATTGACAGGTAAATTCCTATTAACATCAAATGAAACATCGAAAGATTTGCTTTGGTTAGTAATAATTGGTATAGTCCCATATATTGTGTTAAATTTATTAGTGAATGTATACGAATCAAACCCAATATGTTCTATAATAAAGAGTTATTTTTATTATATATTTGCTGTTGATTTGATTGTTGGATACACAATTCTTAAATTTTGGAATTGGAAACCATCAATTGATGAAAATGATGATGCTAATAAAGATGATAGTGACAAGAAAATAACAAATAATGAGAATGTTAATAACAATGCTGAACAAGAAAAACAAAATGATGACGTATTTATTCAACCAGTTGTTGATCAAAAACAAATAATGTATGAAAAATTACAACAAGAAAAATATGAACAAAAAGTTCAACAAGAAAAACAACCTGAAAAAGTGGTTTCAAAAGAAACCAAGAGTGAATCAAGCAGTGAAAAACCAAAACCCAAACCTAAGAAAAAACAACCAAAAAAAGAAAAAGTAATTTCTGAAGATTTGGTTGATACTGAAATTCAAGAATATTAGTCATGCTTTTTTTATAGTATTTTATGTTATTAATTTATAATATGCAATGTTTTTCTTATACAATATCATTAATTTTGATATTAATTATACTACTGATAGTTGTCATAACATATATTTACAGAAAATATTATTGGAATTATGATAATTTAGAAAAATTTCATGTTGAATACAATCAAAATGAAGAAGTAATTAAATATATACTGACATGGAAATTAAACCACATTATTAATTCATTGAATAAATATTACAATGTTATGACCAATAAAAAAACTATAGTAAATACCAATTTGTCTAATGTGTCGATTCATATAATTAATATGCCATCATCAATTAAACGATTTGATAACATTGTAAAACAAGTTGAATTTTATAATATAAATAATTTGACAATACATGAAGCAGTCAATGGTAGGACTATATCTAATAAAAACGAAGATACAATCAAAATGAAAAATGGAAACATTAAATTTATTAATTATAGTAAAACTGCAAAAAAAGAAGAAATTGGGTGTACATTATCCCATTTGTCTATTATTAAAAATTTTTATGATAAATATGCAAATATTAACATGTCACAATGTGATATGAAAAATACATATATTATGATATGCGAAGATGATGTTTCTTTTATCATGGTTCCTTTTTGGAAAAAATCAATTAAAGAAGTAGTGGTAAATGCACCAGACAATTGGGAAATAATAGGACTATATAGTGCATGTTATAATGTTATTGACACGTCACAATATATTTTATACAATAAAAATCAATGTTATGGTTTAGTGTCATATTTAATAAATTTAATTGGATGTAGAAATATAATAGAAACATTGTATGATCATAAGACGTCCACGTATATACTTAAACCTCTGCCAAACAAAGATAGATCTTACATTGTTTCGGATTGTTTATTAGTTGATATATGCAAATCATATGCATATACTAACACAATGATGGTTCCCATCAATGATTTTGGATCATTAGATAGTACAATACACACAGAATATACATATAATTATATTCTTGATACAATAAAAATTCTTAAACCATTCTATAAAAAATTTGTTAAACCCAATGTACCAAATATTTACCATTCAAATGATAATAAATACAAAAAATTATATATCCATGGAGGGAATTATGGAATAAATAACAAAAATTATAATTATAATGTTGTTATTATTATTAACAATAATAAGATAAAACATATATCGTCAATTGAGGGACATCCTTTTATTAAGTTACTCATGGAAAATAATATAAGGAATTACAATGAGACAGATATTATATTAAGACTATATGAAAATTATCGGGAATATTTAGGAGAGGATGTATTAATTCGTAACAATGAACATTTCTTATAATAATTATATATGTGTATAGAAAATATTGTAACAATTTGTATTGTTATTAGTTTAATTATTTTTTTGATCATTATGATAATAAATAATAACAATAAATATAGTCAGGAATCGTTTGATAATTCTTTTACAAAAAATGATTATGATATATTAATTAGATATTTGGATTTTTTTGAAAAAAAAACAAACAATATTGTTGATATTAAAAAAGTTTACAAGGAAAAACTTGGAAATGTGCCAATTTATGTGATTAATTTACCAAAATCAATAAAAAGATATAATAATATAATCAAACAAATTTCTAAATATGGATTAGAGAATGTCAATATTATAGAAGCGGTGAATGGAAGAAAAATTAATACCATTAATTCCGATGTCATTCATTTTGAACTAAATAATAATTACATTAAATATGTTAAATATAGTGATCATGTTGAAAAAAAAGAAGAAATCGGATGCACATTATCACATTTAAATTGTATGAAAATATTTTATGATTCATTTAAGAATCACCACGATTATTATTTCAGACAAAATAACTATGTATTAATATGTGAAGATGATGTATCTTTTATGTTTATTCCATATGTTAAGAGTATTAAAGAAATTGTTAACAATGCGCCAACTGATTGGGAAATAATATCATTATATGGTTGGTGTTATGGAAATACAGGAAATAATAAATATATAAACCATTCAAATGCTGATTGTGTTATGGCAGCAGCTTATTTAATTAATTTAAATGGATGTAAAAAAGTGTTAGATTATTTGTATGATAAAAATAAAAATATGTATATACTCAGACCGTCAATAAATAATAAATCACGAAATTATATACTTGCTGATTATTTGTCAATGGATATATGTAACTCATATTTGTATAAAGATCCTATAATTGTTCCAATTAATGATTATGGAACTTTAAATAGTACCATACATGAAAACCACACTGATTTGCAGTTGGCAAATGCGCTCGTAAATATAAAAAGTATATACAACAATCATGTTTTGAATTTACATCAATAATTTTAAGTTAATCTTCATAAATAATATATGTATTTGTATGTGTTTATTATTGTTATATTGGCAACATTAATAATATATTTTTTATGTTTGAGTAAATCAAAATACGAATATTTTGACCATACTGATTATTATTCTGACATTAAAAATATGCTTGATTATTTTAATGACAAGTATTTATCAATGACAAATAAAGATGACATAATTAATGATAAATTAAATGACATTGATATTTTCATCATTAATTTACCAAGATCAATTGAAAGAAAACAAAGATTAACATCTGAAATTAATAAATACAATATAAAAAACGTGGAATTTATTGAGGCAATTGATGGTAAAAATGTCCCTGAAAATATTAAATATGTAAATAATGATGAGACATTGTCATATGGAGAATTAGGATGTACATTATCACACCTTAAAGCAATAAAAAATTATTATAATAATTATAGTGATAAAGAATATGTGATGATATGTGAAGATGACATTACATTTCAATTATTACCATATGTGAAAACCAATGTTAATGAAATAATTAATAATGCACCAAAAGATTGGCATATAATTGAGATATATACAACATGTCATGATTGTGGAGGTGTATGTAAAAATAATTATGTTGAGTTTTCCAAAAATAATTGTTATTTAACGGCATGTTATTTAATTAACTTAAATGGTGCAAAGAAAATATTAGATTATGCATATAAAAATAATAAATTTGTTATTGACAAACCAAACACACAATATAGTAGAAAAAGAGGATCTTCCGATACATTTTTAATGGACATATGTAATTCATATGCATATAATGATATATTCATTATGCCAATTAATAATACAAATGAATTAAACAGCACAATACATCAAGATCATACCGACGAGCATATTAAAAGAGAATATATGGATATTAAAAAATTATATGACTCATACCAATAATTTATTATTAATCATATTATTTTATATATGTATTTGTATTTAGTGATTATAGCAGTATTAGTTGTTCTAATAGCATATATTTTGTATAATAAATATTATGATGAAAAACTTGATTTTTATATCGGTGAAATAGATAAAATGATGATATATTTTAATAATAAATATGAATTGATTAGAAACAAAGAAAATTTAATGAAACAAAAATTAAATAATGTCGATATATTCATAATAAATTTAAGAAGATCTGTTGATAGGAAACAAAGAATATTGAAAGAAGTAAATAAATATAAAATTAACAATGTAAACTTTATCGACGCCATTGATGGTAAAAATATTCCAGGCGATATGAAATATATTAACAATGATGATTCATTATCGTCTGGTGAGTTGGGTTGTACATTGTCACATTTAAAAGCAATTAAAAATTATCATGATAATTATAGTCATAAAGATTATGTAATGATATGTGAAGATGATATAACATTCCAATTTTTGCCATTTGTTGATACAAATATTAACGAAATAATTAATAATGCACCAAAAGATTGGGAATTTATTGAATTATATTCAACATGCGAGTGTAATCCATGCAAAACATATGTTAATTATTCTCAAAATAAATGCTATTCGGCAGTTTGTTATTTGATTAATTTAAAAGGTGCAAAATCAATCTTAAATAAAGCATATATTGATAATAAATATATAGTCGGTACAGTTCCAGGATTTTTTAATTTTTTTAAATCAGGTGAAGCAGACAAGTATATTACGAAATTATGTAAATCTTATGCATATACAAAAGTATTTGTTACCACACATAATGATACAACTAAATTAAATAGCACTATACATGAAAATCACACATATATGCATGTTGAGAGAGAATATATGGATATTAAAAAATTATATGATATGTACCAATAAATAGATATTATATTATGAATTAATATAAATGTTTGATGAAATAATATTAATTGTTCTCATAATAATACTAATATATGTTGTGTACAAAACATTTGTATATAGTCCTAAAATAAATATTCAAAATGAAGAACGTTTTGAACAAGAAATTATCACTAAAATTCCTGAAGAAATCAAAGCTCTTAATATTGACAACATAATTAATGATAATGATAAATTAAATCACATGATAGAAATTATGGAAAATAGATATTTGCGAAATAATATATTGAAAGAAAAATTTAACAAGAATTTATCTGATACACAAATATTTATTATTAATTTACCTAAATCAGAATCCAGATTAAGAAATATTTTCAGACAAAAAGCATTTTATGATATAAAAAATCTTAATGTATTTGAAGCTGTTAATGGTTTGAGCATAAAAAATAAATATAATGATTCGATTCAACACAGAAATAATATCATTCATTTCAAGACAAATGATTATAAGGCAAATGAAAAAGAAATAGGATGTACCTTGTCACATTTAATTCTCATTCATGATTTTTATAGAAAATATAAAACTCACATGAAAATAATGTCTGAAAAACAAATGAGAAATACGTTTATATTAATATGTGAAGATGATGTTTCATTTATGTTAGTTCCATTTTGGGAAAATACATTAAGAGAAATAACACAAAAAGCAAATGAAAATTGGGAATATATTAATTTATCTGGATTATGTGAAAATGATTTTAAGAACGATTTTTTGAAAGTAACTGATAATAATTGTTATGGTGCTAGTTCATATATTATTAACTTGCATGGTGCAAAGAAAATAATTGATAAATTATATGACAAAGACAATAATTTATATAATCTGGTTGCATTAAATAATTATGATCGTCAATTAATAATAGCCGATGTGTTATTACCAGATATATGTAATTCATATATGTATCGAGAAACATTATTTGTACCAATAAATAATCATAAAGATATGAACAGTACAATACATCCAGAAAATACTGATTTCCATATCAATTATACAATTGGTAAGATTAGACCATATTATGATAAAATGGTTAAAAAAAATGAAAATAATTAACTAAATAATAATGTGTATATATTGTAAACAACATGGGACAAAAATCTAGTAAAACCGATCGTCACAAGTGTTTAGAATATACTTATGAACGTTTAAATAATGCAGTTAAATCACCTGATAATAAACAATCTGAAACCACAATGTCTAATGATACAGTCAAATCTCTTGATAATGACTGCAAATTAACAAGAGAATATTTCATGTTACTGAATTATGACAGGACAATGTTGAAGTTGCAAGCAAATGCATCATTGTATAAAAATATCAATCCAAAATTCAAGACATATGAAACATTGCTGGAAATCATTAATTGTCCAGGATTTGATATAGAAAATATATCTGGATATATATCTGATATTGGTCTTAGCATTTTAAATAAACCCATAACATTTTTATCTGAAACTGAAATGATTTCTGCAAAACAATATGCAATATTAGGTGCAAATATATTAAAAAAGTCAATCGATCATGATCATACAAATATCAAATATTTCAATATTTATATTAATTGCACTGGTTATTATTTCATTGGAAATGGCATGGCTGATTATGGTTATGTTATCGATAAAGACATTGTTAATGAAGTGTATTTAAATGTTATTAAAAAAGATGGATTAATGTTACAATATATTAATAATTTAGTGAAAACATATGATTTATGTTTAGAAGCATATAAAAAAAATATACTTGCATTGGAATATTTTCCTAATTGTCTTAAAAATTATCCAGATGAATTAATTAAAGAAGCTGGATTATAAACATGTGTAATTTTTTTACTGTTCATTTAATTTAATTAAAAATCTATTCAATTCCATAGATAACTGATTAATATTACCTGATATACTAATATTATTTTGTGATTTAAATAATAACTCGTGACGCAAATTATAATATGTATGACTTAAATGATTATATTCATCTGCAAGTTGTGTAGGTATTTTTCGAGAGTCAATTGAATTGAAAGCACATTCAACCATATTCATTTTACATTGTATATATGTATATAATCTTAGGATGTTTTTTATTGCCATTAATCTGTTAAAAAATGAAAATATTTGACAATGGTGGTTTTATATGTGCATTTGCTCCAAAATTAACAATAAAAAATTGTTATGATAAAAATCTAAAAGATTTTTACAAATGTTTAGGAGAAACAGGACTATAATTTGCGTCTGAATGTCTAGATTATTTGTTTATTCAATTAATAATGAATGAACATAACACTAGATCGACGGGACCAAATGGTGACACAGGACCACGTAGTTCTATTCAGTTGTTAGAACCGGTTTGTGCTTTATTATATCAGATGATACTTATATGAACGTTATAATTCATATTCTGTCTTTTCCGGATATGTTTTTTCCACCCAATCTAAATATATTTTTCTGATAACATCACATTTAGGATATTCATCACTCACACCATTTCCTTGTATATCAATTATGTTATAATGTGTAGCTTTGTTTAAATCGTGTTTGAACTTATAAACATTTGCCATATTGATATTATCATCCGTTAATCCATTTGTATGTAATTCGATACAATGATATTGAAATGGTTCTAACATTTTATATCCTTTTTTATATACCAAATAATTAGTAAAAAAACTGACAATATTTACAACATCATGTCTTTCTTCATCTTTATTTTTGTGTTTTGAAGATATTTCAAATTCCTTTGGATACATTTTTTCCAATTCAAATATCACTGATTTATCAAGTATTTGTATGTTATGTAAGAACAAAACAGGTGATCCATATAAAACAGGATTAAATTTATCATCAAGAATTATTTTATGTGAATTATATGATGCTTGAATCCATAAGGATTTATTTCTTTCAAATTCATATGATCTGTTTCCAACAGCAAATAATTTTCTATTTAAGTAATTTGTATAAACATCGTTAAATATTTGATTGTTGCTAACCAACAAGTCATCTTCGAAATAAAAGAAAATATCAGATAAATTTGGTATTCTATGTAAGTTTATTAATATCGATTCACGATGTACCAATGGTAAATGTGATTTATCTTTTACTATCATTGAGTGTTTAATAAAATATAAATTATTTACTTCACGCAAATATTTAGGTGGAGCATGATTATCACTGTGAACAATATATATATTTCTATGTTTTACATTATGTTTTTTAATAGATCTCAACAAATATTTTAATTCTATAAATTCACCATCATCACAACCTTCAGATCTACCACCAGCTTCTATTAATTTTTTTACAAAATATTTATCTGACCAATTCACCCAAGTAATAACTATATCAATATTTTCCATATATTATATGTTAATGAAAATAATCATGGTATTGTCAGTGATTTAAAAAATGAATTTAATTAATTTAGTTATCATCATAATATATAATATTATCATGTCAAAAATACTTGATTATAATCAATTTATTCAACATGTTGGAAATAAAAAATTATATAAATTATTTCCAAAAAATCTTAAATGTCATAATGTTCAATATAAAGAAAACGAAACGTTTACGGTCACTAATTTTGATGATGAAAAATATGACAATGGCAAATGTATAATATTATTTGATTATGTGATTAGTCATACATATTCTAACAATTATTATTACATATGTGAAATAATACCGCATGTCAATGCGAAATATATTGTTTATGATCAGGTCATTAAAACTAACATTATAAACGTTACGACTATTATCAATCTGTCAGATTTCACAATTAATAATATTGATAAAATATACAAGTTTGACATACCACATATATTATCACAAGCAGTTGAAAATAATCATGTTGATGTGATTAAAGCAGTTTATGAAAATAATGTTAAAAACAATGATTTGTTGAAAATATTATTTGGATGTAAATTAGACACTATGTGCAAAATAGCATTTGAGCATGGATATATTGATGTTGTTAAATTTTTACATGAAAAATTTAGATTATCAAAACAGTTTTTTCAAACGAATCATATATATACATCTGCGTTTTTACAAGGTCATATAAATATCATTGAATTTTTACATAAAAATATTGGATTTACGAAAGAAGATTTTATTGCAAACAATAATTATTGTTGTCAACTCTGTTGTCATAATGGATATATTGATATTATCAAATATTTACATAAAGAAGTTGGTTTTACAAAAAAAGATTTTATTGCAAACAATAATTATTGTTGTCAATTCGGTTGTTATAGTGGATATGTTGATATCATTAAATATTTACATAAAGAAGTTGGTTTTACAAAAAAAGATTTCGAATTGAATAATAATGATTTATATGTAACCGCATATAGATTTAAACATTTACACATTGTTAAATACTTACTAGAAGAAGTTAAAATTAAAGTGTCACTTTATAAAAAGTTATATTGTCTTTACTGGTTTGATTTACATTGTGATTATTAATAATAAATATTTCATTTGTTAGTAAGTGGTAAATTTACATAAAAATTGATGTTGTGAATTGCATGAAGTATATAGTTATAAATTGATAGACCATGGATATTGTTGATAATAATGTTGTTGCAAACAAATATATTAATTTACGTAATAAAAGACATGTGTCATCATCAAATAATATAGCACATTGGCTCAAATTAAGACCTGAATATTTTGGTGAAAGTAGCATATCATTAATTAATAAATACAAAAAAATAATAAACCAAAAAAATATAAAAATAATGATTAAATGTCTCAAATATAACATTAACATGATACCAATTTTATATGAACTTAATGATAATGACATAAATATGATAATTAAAGAATCATTGTATTATAATAATAATTACATGATAAAAATAATTGTTAATCAGAATAAAACAAGATATGAAATAGTTATTAAACATATTGAATCAGTATGTCATTCTGGTAATATTAAACTCCTTAAACTTTTTCATAGAGTATTCAAAATACCAAAACAATATTTTCAATCAAATCATGCTTGTAGATATCATCATGTTAGCATTATTAAATATTTTCATAAAAAAGTTGGATTAACAAAAAGTGATTTTGAATTTCAAAACAATGATGCTCGTAACAGTGCTCGTCACATCAATGGTCATGTTAATGTTGTTAAATATTTACATAAAAAAATTAGCTTAGAAAAAAAATATTTTGAAGAAAGTCATTATTATTATTGTTTTGATGATATGTTGATTGTTAAATATTTATGTTCAGAATTAGGATTTAAGAAATCTAATTTTGATATAATTAAACAAATACAAAAACTAAAATGGTATTATAACTATTTTGCATATAATAGTAATTCAGATAATAACGTGATTTGTAAATTGTGTCGCTATTGAATTATAGTATTTTTGGTTATTAAAGATAATTTATTATTATATTTTAATGGATTGGAATGACAAAGAATTTTATGAATATATTTATCAAGGTGAGTATAATTTCTTGGCACCATGTCCAATGATGATACCAATAATTATACCAGACATTAATATTGTTGTTGCAAAAATTAATGAAAACACAAGAACTAAAATGTCGTCTCACACTGCAGATTGTATATTACAATCTCATCCAACAATATTACCAAGAATTAATAAAAACAAAGCATTTTGGTTAGCAATATTAACAAACAATGAAAAATACATAAGAAATTATAGTTGCGATATTAATGTTGTTGAAAATTATGACATTTCAGGTGTTGTTTTATCAAGCAACATGATTATTATTTTGTATTTACGTGGATTTAGTAAATATTATTTTATTAAAAATGACACACTCAAATATTTACTCAAATATTACGATTGCAAAACAAGAACATCTATTGTTTTTGACATATTGAAAATAACAAGATTTGATGTTGAAAAAGATATTATCGATATTATTATTCATTGTTTAAACAATAGATTGGTTCGTGAAAATGGATTGCAATTAGGACAAATAAATATATCTTTTGATGAAGTAAAATCTAAATTTACACAAATGTTAGATAAATTTGATGGATACAAATGTATTAAAATAGAAATGATTAATACTCTTGCAGACTATAATATTGTCAATGAATATGATATTGTTGATAATATACGTAAAATATCAGAAATATTAAGTGATAAGAATCACATGAAAATAATATTTGACAAATTCCAATTGATGGAAAAAATGCCATATTTGGATGATAATTATCATAAATTAACTTCATGGATGCATTACAGAATTCGTGATTAATTATTTTCATTAGATGTTTTGGAATTAATAATGTTATCATTTGTATTTTCGTTATAACCAGGACATAATAATATATAATTACATTTTTTAGCTAATTCTGGATTATTTTTCAGTAAATTATGTATAATTGCCGTTTTTCCTTTGGCTCTTTCTGCTTTCATAATAACCATTATATATTAATATATCTTATTTATTAGATAAATAATGTCTTTTTTTTATTGACTTAACTTTTTTGTTATTCTCACGAGTTTACCAAAACATTATTTGATGTCATTTGATATATTTGAGATTTTGATAATGATGATAATTACTAAATATCGTCTCACAAGCTCGCCGAAGTGTATATTTTGATAATTGGGTTCAGACGACATTTATATCTACCAGATAAATGTTGTCTCATTAGTTCGTAAGATTGCCGAAAAGTCACTAAATGCTATTTAATTGACATTGAGATTTAGACAATATTGATAATTACCAAATAAATATTGTCTTATCGGCTCGCAGACTCACCAAAGAGTTACTAGATGTTGTTTGATGAACATTGAGATCCAAACAATATTGATAATTACCAAATAAATATCGTCTTATCGGCTTCGCAAGCGTTATTTGATGTCATTTGATGAATAGTAAGATTTGGACGATATTAATAATTATCAAATAGACATCGTCTTATCGGCTCGCAAGCTCGCCGAATTGTCATTGAATAACATTTAGTAAACATTAATATTTGGATGATATTGATAATTATCAAATAAATATCGTCTTTATGGCTCGCAAGCTCGCCGCAGCGTCATTTGATGAACATCAAGATTTGGCCGATGTTGGCAGTTACCAGATAAATATCGTCTTTTCGGCTCGCAAGCTCGCCGAAGCGTCATTTGATAAACATTAAGATTTGGACGATATTAATAATTACAAAATAAACATTAAGATTTGGACGATGTTGATAATTACCAAATAAATATCGTCCTAAATAAACAGTAAGATTTGGACGATGTTGATAATTACCAAATAAATATCGTCCTAAATAAACAGTAAGATTTGGACAATATTGATAATTACCAAATAAATCTCGTCTTTTCGGCTCGCACGCTCGCCGAAGCGTCATTGGACGTCATTTGATAAACAGTAAGATTTGGACGATATTGATAATTACCAAATAAATATCGTCTTCTCGGCTCGCAAGCTCACCGAAGCGTCATTGGACGTCATTTGATAAACAGTAAGATTTGGACGATATTGATAATTACCAAATAAATATCGTCTTCTCGGCTCGCAAGCTCACCGAAGCGTCATTGAACGTCATTTGATAAAAATTAGGATTTGGACGATATTGATAATTACCAAATAAATATCGTCTTTCCGGCTCGCAAGCTCGCCGGAGCGTTATTAGATGTCATTTGATGAAACTGGGATTTGGACGATATTAATAATTACCAAATAAATATCGTCTTTTCGGCTCGCAAGCTCGCCGGAGCGTTATTGGACGTCATTTGATGGAACTGGGATTTGGACGATATTGATAATTGCCAAATAAATATCGTCTTTTCGGCTCGCAAGCTCGCCGAAGCGTTATTGAACGTCATTTGACAAACATTAAGATTTGGACGATATTGATAATTACCAAATAAATATCGTCTTTTCGGTTCGCAAGCTCGCCGAAGCATCATTGGACGTCATTTGATAAATAGTAAGATTTGGACGATATTGATAATTACCAAATAAATATCGTCTTTTCGGCTCGCAAGCTCGCCGGAGCGTTATTGGACGTCATTTGATGGAACTGGAATTTGGACGATATTGATAATTACCAAATAAATATCGTCTTTTCGGATCGCAAGCTCGCCGAAGCGTCATTGAACGTCATTTGATAAACATTGGGATTTAGACTATATTGATGATTACCAAATAAATATCGTCTTTCCGGCTCGCAAGCTCGCCGAAGCGTCATTGGACGTCATTTGATGGAACTGGGATTTGGACGATATTAATAATTACCAAATAAATATCGTCTTTTCGGCTCGCAAGCTCGCCGAAGCGTATCTGGACGTCATTTAATAAAACTGAGATTTGGACGATATTGATAATTACCAAATAAATATTATCTTTCCGGCTCGCAAGCTCGCCGAAGCGTTACCAAATGTCACTTGATAAAACTGGGATTTGGACGATATTAATAATTACCAAATAAATATCGTCTTCTCGGCTCGCAAGCTCGCCGAAGCGTTATTAAACGTCATTTGATAAAACTGGGATTTGGACGATATTGATAATTACCAAATAAATATCGTCTTCTCGGCTCGCAAGCTCGCCGAAGCGTTATTGGACGTCATTTAATAAAAATTAGGATTTGGACGATATTGATAATTACCAAATAAATATCGTCTTTTCGGCTCGCAAGCGTTATTAGACGTCATTTATAAAAAAAATACAACGGTACAATAAATCCACATTAACATATTCTAATTAATTTCTTTATATGCAGAGCCATAATTATATTAACTTAATTTCTCACGTAAATATTTAATAATTTCAACATAACGATCTTTATATCGATGAAAACATTGACCATTTTCATAATACAGTTGACATATATCATCAAATCGAAAATCTTTTTTTGTTAATCCAATTTCTTTATGTAAATATTCAATAATTTCAATGAAACAATGTTCACAAGCCCATTCACATATATCATTTAATTGAAAATCTTCTTTTTTTAATCCAATTTCTCTATGTAAATATTCAATAATTTCAATGTTACAATCTTGTGGTAAAGATCGATCCTGATATATATATACTCTAAAATCTTCTTTTGTTAATCCGAGTTCTTCATGAAAATATTTAATACTTTTATTATTGTCAGCATTACCAATGTATATAGGTACATCAGGAATACCATATGATGTAAAATTTTCTATAAAATTTTGTTTTGTTAATTTAATTTCTTGATGTAAATATTTAATTACGTTGATGTAACCAGACATATATGCCATGTAACATGCAATATGATTATTTAATTCATAATCTTGTTTTGTAAATCCGATTTTTTTGTGTAAATATTTAACAATATCAACATGACCATAATAACAAGCCATGTAACATACATCACCTATAACAACATCCGAATTATAATCTTGTTTTATAACTCCAATCTTTTTGTGCAAATATTTGATAATATTGAGATTACTTGTTTTGAAAATTATACTACGCCAACTAAAAACAGATAAATGATCTTTTTTAGTTAATCCAATTCCTTTGTGTAAACATTTTAAAATGCTAAGATCGGGTTTTACGTTATCATAGAAATATTTTATGAAAATAAGATTGCAATTTTTATAAAAATAATTATCAAAAATCAATCTCAAGACACACCTATTGCTATTAAAAATAGAATGTTTAATTAATACATCAATATCATCAATGTAATATAAAATAGGAACAATGTTTATTTTATGCTTAATACATTTAATAATTATTTCCGTGTTTTTTCGATTCAAAAAATTTTTGTTGTCGTTAATAATTTTTATGTTTGAAAAATTAATGTTTTTATTATCTATACAAATCCAATGAGAAATATTGTTAGTATGAGTTATATGTCTTTGTTCTTTTTTTAACACATATTTGTATATATCAATGTATATATCAACAATATTCATTGCCAATATTACCAATATCAATGTCATGTAATATTTTTCATTTTTTTATGGAGCATAAAAAAATTGACATTAATAAGTGTGTGAATAACATAGCTAACAATAGTAAAAAATCATGATTAAACAACTACAATCTTTTTTTGAAACAGTCAACAATATCGAAACATTATCTTATTATGACTATAGTAAAGATGATGTTAGTCGTATATTAAATAATAACAAACATAAACAATTTATTGATGTATTTAATAGTTATAACTGTGATAAATCAAATGATAATTTACATAAATTATTGGCACGTATATGTAAAATAACAATTGATCCAAATATAATAAATAACATTATTTTTGATGAATCATCACAATTTAGTTATTATGTAAAATGTACAAATGATATTCCACAATATTTTCAAGATTTTGATAAAATTTCGTATTACATTATGATTATAATCAATCCAACGTGTATTAAAG
>Ga0255138_1000019_pt1 | contig 50409 bp, 33 predicted proteins | sample Law_Colum_RepA_8_FD_188545 | JGI IMG/M metagenome (GOLD analysis project Ga0255138, IMG submission 188545) | Freshwater microbial communities from St. Lawrence River, New York, United States - Law_Colum_RepA_8d | ecosystem: Environmental > Aquatic > Freshwater > River | place: USA: New York... | reverse complement strand
GTATAATTTTTATGTCTTGACCCGTGACGTTTTAAAATCATCACCCCTTGTTAATACACATTCACAATACCCCAGTAAATTCACACATGTGTATATTTAAACACCCTTAAAAATTTTACCAATATACAGTGTGCAAAATTTATACTCATAAAATAACAACATCGACATTTATAAAATTTAGTCGTGGTGACTAATATCAATTACATTTTAGTAATTTAACAGGTATGTGAAATTTTAATTATAAATTATTCATGACTCCCATCGCAATAGCGAGCTCCCAACATTAAGCGTTTTGACGCTTACAAAGTAACTGATTATTAACGTATTTAATTGCTCACTCTGTTCGCAATGCGGCTCGCAAGCTCGCCGCACATAAACACTTATAAGCTAAGCTCCCAGTATTAAGCGTTTTGACGCTTACAAAGTAACTGATTATTAACGTATTTAATTGCTCACTGTGTTTGCAATGCGGCTCGCAAGCTCGCCGCACATAAGCACTTATAAGCTCGCCGCACATAAGCACTTATAAGCTAAGCTCCCAATATTAAGCGTTTTGACGCTTACAAAGTAACTGATTATTAACGTATTTAATTGCTCACTCCGTTCGCAATGCGGCTCGCAAGCTCGCCGCACATAAGCACTTATAAGCTAAGCTCCCAACATTAAGCGTTTTGACGCTTACAAAGTAAATAAGTATTGACTTATTTAATTGCTCACGCCGTTCGCAATGCGGCTCGCAAGCTCGCCGCACAGCAGCACGTATAAGCTAAGCTCCCGACATTAAGCGTTTTGACGCTTACAAAGTAACTAAGTATTGACTTATTTAATTGCTCACACCGTTCGCAATGCGGCTCGCAAGCTCGCCGCACAGTAGAACTTATAAACTAAGCTCCCATCATTAAGCGTTTTGACGCTTACAAAGTAACTGATTATTAACGTATTTAATTGCTCACACCGTTCGCAATGCGGCTCGCAAGCTCGCCGCACAGTAGAACTTATAAACTAAGCTCCCATCATTAAGCGTTTTGACGCTTACAAAGTAACTGATTATTAACGTATTTAATTGCTCACACCGTTCGCAATGCGGCTCGCAAGCTCGCCGCACATAAGCACTTATAAGCTAAGCTCCCGACATTAAGCGTTTTGACGCTTACAAAGTAACTGATTATTAACGTATTTAATTGCTCACACCTTTCGCAATGCGGCTCGCAAGCTCGCCGCACATAAGCACTTATAAGCTAAGCTCCCGATATTAAGCGTTTTGACGCTTACAAAGTAACTGATTATTAACGTATTTAATTGCTCACACCTTTCGCAATGCGGCTCGCAAGCTCGCCGCACAGTAGCACTTATAAGCTAAGCTCCCGACATTAAGCGTTTTGACGCTTACAAAGTAACTAAGTATTGACATATTTAATTGCTCACTCCGTTCGCAATGCGGCTCGCAAGCTCGCCGCACAGTAGCACTTATAAGCTAAGCTCCCGACATTAAGCGTTTTGACGCTTACAAAGTAACTAAGTATTAACATATTTAATTGCTCACACCGTTCGCAATGCGGCTCGCAAGCTCGCCGCACAGTAGCACTTATAAGCTGAGCTCCCGACATTAAGCGTTTTGACGCTTACAAAGTAACTAAGTATTGACGTATTTAATTGCTCACACCGTTCGCAATGCGGCTCGCAAGCTCGCCGCACATAAGCACTTATAAGCTAAGCTCCCGACATTAAGCGTTTTGACGCTTACAAAGTAACTAAGTATTGACATATTTAATTGCTCACAATGTTTGCAATAATGCATCTTGACGTTTACAAAGTAGCATTAAACATTGATAAATTAAATTAAATTGGGTAATAAAAAACTGCAGTGTAGACAGTTTCAAACATTTCATTTATTTCTGAAATGTGTTCTTTGTTTGCTAATCTTATGCTTTTTTTCCTATCATCACGTATTCCCCTTTTTCTTTTAGTTTCGTCGTTTGGGTCTTTAATATTTAATTTGGCGTCTCTGTTTTTTTTCATCAGTTTTAGTGCAAATTTTCTAATGAACAAGTCTTTGGTTTTACTTTTGTCGTGTTTATATTTTTTAATAAATTCTTCGCATTCTTCAAGTAAATCTGTTTCTTTGTTCTCTTCTTCATCTTCTTCTTTTTCTTTTTCTTCGTCGTATCTTTGATATGTTGCTTGTATTGAACTTGAATGACCCATAGCTAATGCTAAGCATGATTTATCGTGTGTTGTTTTAAGTAATTTATTATCAAGTGCATATGTTATTATGCTTTTTCTTAACATTTGTACTGATAATTGTTTTCCAAAAAATATTGTGCTTATGTCTTGTAAGCATTGTGTTAGGTTATTTTTGCAATTTTTTGCTTTGGTTTCATCTTCGATATATTGTTTGGATTGAGATTCGTTATAGTTTGAGTATCCTTTTGATTTCTTTTTTGGTGTTTTTGTTTTTGTTTCTATTGAATCGTTGGAACTGTCAGAATCATCAGAATCATTTGCAACTGTGTTTATTGTTTCTTTAATTTGTCTTGATTTTATGTCATCAAACCATATTTTTGGTTTTGTTATTGATTTAATTTCTGTATTTGTAAAGATAAATTCTTCATTCTGTAATTCTGATAAGTATTTGAATATTATTTTCGTTATCTTTTCTCTATCTTCAATTGATGAATATTTGTTAAGAGTGTTTCTCAGTAATAAATCTTTTGATTCAACATCAAATGTTTTAACAAATAATTGCAGCAGTTCATTTAATTTAGTAGGGACTATGAAATCTTCCAATGCTTTCATATCTTTACTTGTCTTATGTTCCAAGAAATGAAATTTACCTTGTTTTGTTTTTTTATCATAGTAGTAATAGTTATGGTGGCCAGATTCCATTGCTTCGTCGTGGTCTTTTTTATTATCAATGTAAATCATTTTATTATAGTCTAATCCTCTTCTCACATAAAATTTTGTGTAAAATGACCATGTTGTATTTAGAAGTAATATTTGTTCATATATGTCTTGGTTTTTATTAAATTTTTCGTCATTTAGCATTTTATCAAACAAAACACTTACACATAATATTTTATCCCATATAACCCAGTTAGATTTATCTTTTTCTGTTTTTTTATTTAATTTAGCAAATGATAAGTCGTAACCCTTTATTATTTTATTTAGTAATGGTAAATCATCATTTATGTATTTATTTATGTTTTTGTTAGCATATTTGCAATCGTTATTTTTACTCATGGATTTAATTTTGTAATGATCTATGTAAATATCAGGAAATGTTCCAAATACAAAACTATATTTAGGATCAATTTCTAAGAAAATATCATTAATTATATTCATATTTTTAAAGTATTTTCTTAAAGACGTTGAATAATCGGCGACAGTTGGACTAGTTATTTTCAATTTTGATGTATTAAATTTCTCTATCGTTTCCATGAAATTTGCGAATATGTATATGTTCTGAATTTCAGTTACTTTTATATTAAAATGCCAGCACAGTACAAATATTTTTTGTAATTTAAGAAACAATTCTGATAGTGTGTTTATTTTTGCTGATTCAGTTTTCTTTCCTGTCATTAAGCTAATATTCATGTTGTCTAATAATTCTCTGTTAATCATATTGGTAAAATTGTTTCTACTAAACATCAATGGACCATTATATATAATATACGATTCTACAGAATAATATTCACAAATCAAATCAATATCTTTAGATATTTCTTTATTTGTTGGTCTAAGTTCTTGAATTGTTTTTATGTCTCCTTGTGACTTTTCTAAATTAATTTTTTTGGCATGATTTTTTAGTATGGAATCTTTGATTTGTGGTATTTCTGTTTCACATAAGTGGCGAATTCTTTTCTTATTCTTTGGATTATTTCTTACTGATAATTCACCGTTATCAATATCTGCTTTGCGAATTTTTACTATCTCTTTTATTGCTCTTCTAATATCTTTTGATATCGTATATACCCGTGAGAATTGCTTATCATTTGATTCCATGTTATTAATATATTGTATTGATAAATAAAATTATGATAATTAGTATCAATTTTTTTGTGGTTCGGATTATTAATTAAATGTGTAATATTTGGTGATTGTTCCTATTGTTGTTGTTTTATAAAAATTGATATTTATATTCACGATGTTTATTTGTGGTATATATATAAAATGGATTGTTACCGTAGATTGTTGTCTGTTGATTACAGAAAAATACCTGTTAATATGATGAGTGAATATAGTAGTTTATGCACACGAGCAAGTTGTATGGATAATGCAAGACGGCGAGGAGAATTAACACCTTTTGAGTATTCACTACATACAGATATTGATGATTTTGTAAGAAGAATTGGTATGTAAAATAATTAATGTTGGTGAATGTTCGTGTTAACACTTTTAATACATTGAGAATTTGCAATTATTAATTATTTTAGTTATATGACGTATTGAATTACAAAGGATTACTATTGATATTGATAAATAAAAATACTTCATTTTCTGAAGGACATTACATAAATATTTCTACGGGTGTTCTGAGAGTTATTTTATGTCGTTTGTGACGATTCTGAGTATGTGGTACCCATCAAATAAAATTTATTGATACATTTTATGAATTCCCACTATTCTTTTTTTCTCTTTTTTTTTCGTGTATTACAGGCTCGGACTTTTTGTGTTAGAGATATGGTGTTTTTACGTGTTTTTGTAATATTTATTGATATTTACTCGGTATTTTTAACCGGTTTATATAAGTTTTTAATGTTATAATATAATCAATAGGGTGGTGTATATACAATTTAATATAATTTTTTATTTATTCACAGCAAACTGATAATTAATTACCATATATGAATTTTGCGTATTGTTATTGGTAACTTTTGTGTTTTTTTTGTTATTTTTTGTGTTGTTAATTTGTTGTTTGAATTTAATAACGTATGAAAATCATATTGTTTGTGAATGTAAATATATTTTATGTGGATATATATGTATTATTTCTATCGCAATAATTATATGACACGTGAAATGTTTTATCCATGTTTACAACATCACTGGTGAATATTTGGGTAATTTAATCTCTGATGTGTGTGGAAGAGCCATTTCGCGTTTCCCATAACGATTCTGAGACAGCGGCATCCTTTATAAAATATTTATTAACGCATTTCATGAATTCCCACTAACTTTTTTTTTTTCTTTTTTTTTCGTGTATTCCCTACGCCTGTGCATTTTTACATAGTGTGTGGAATGACATTATTTACGTATATTATATGATGATTTTATTATTTGTAATACAATATTTTTGTGATTAACGTTGTGTTTTTATTGTATTTGATAATTTATATGGGAATAGTAATGATATTTATTTTTTCATTACAACATTAATTGTTTATGATAATTTTTATGTTTGGTAATGTTTGTATGACAATTATAATTTTGACATCTTTGTTGTGATCCATTCGTATGTACAATTATTTAATATGTTTGTGATATTTTTCTTCAGAAATGCTACTGATGATAATTAAATGTATAACGTTAATAATTTCGTTATAATTATTATTAACAATACTGTATAGTGATAAATGTAACATTAAAAATTGATATTTTAAGGACAAAACAAATATTATTTATTAATACTTGTATTAATGATTAATAATGATACAATAGACATGTTTATGTGTCCTGTATCTGGGCAAATTTATAATGATCCTGTTATGGCATCAGATGGTCATATATATGAACGCAAAATTATTCAAAAAATAATAGAAGGTAGTGATCCAAGAAGTCCTATAACAAGACAAATATTAACTTCTACATTGTTATCACCATATTACTTTGTGAATAAACTTAATGATTTTATAAACTCGAATCCTGATTACAAAAAATATCAATATGTTAATTGCGAAACATATGAAACAACTTTTGATTTCTATGAAAAAAATAATGTTGGTAAATTAAATGACGATGATAATGTTATGAAAATAATTGATCTTGTATCATCGACAATAATATTATCAAACCGACAAATAATACATGATATTTTTGAATATGGATCATCACACGCAATAAAAACCATAATAAATAGACCTGAAATTTATGTTTTAGCACCCGATACATATTCATTGAAATTATTGATTATTAATAAAAATCTATTAAATTGTGATATTTTAGAAATATACGGTCTAATTGGTAAATTACTTGGGGTCTCGTTATTTACATATTCATTATATGAACAACTATTCCTGCGTCCTGGTATCATAACAATGTTTTCATCATTCATATCAATGGATCAATGTAATTTGTGTAATGATATGGGTTTTACTGTCTTGTCTCTATATTTGTTAAAATTATATGGTTTTGGTGATATGACACCTGAAATGCATAATATATGTGGTGATTCGATTGATTGTATTAATTTGTGCATTTCTCCTTTATTATTTGACCAAACAATTATTAAATCTATGACAAATGAAATGACAACAGATTATTTTGGTAAAATTTATATCATTCTGATGATATTAAATAATTATTGCAAATCTAATATATTTACTGACATTATACAAGTTATTGGACAATCATATAAGTTTTACAATGCTTACCAAAAACAATGTTTATATTCATTCTATGATGAATTGTTATCGTACATTGTCGAACATGGATGTCTGAAAATTTTTAGGTTGTTGGTAAAAACATTTAGTCGAGATATTGATGTTAAAAAGAATTTTTTAACAATAAAAAAAATCAATGATGACAATGTTATTAAATATATTGTTGATCATTCTGAAATATTTCATCCCGTTAATGAGATAATAAATTATAATAATAATAATAATTATGAAAATATAAGTTATGTTTGTCATGAGGTATTTTCATCACAATCCATTAAATTTATCAACAAGTTTATTGATTGTGAATTGTTTAATTGTAATTTAAGATGTTCGTCTTATTCAACTGGATATGATATTTTGTCTTTGCGAATAATCAATGTGATTAAAATAATTATGTGTTGTTTAAGTGGAATAAATGAATATGATTTTACTTTAAATACTATGATGTATGATTGTAAAAAAAAAGATAATAATAAAGATTGTTCTTACACATATGAAGATATGTTTGATGATTATAAATTAAATATAAATGGTGTGAATAATATTTGTGAATATTTGGAATCACATCGTAAATATGAATTAAACATAATGAAATTTATAAAGAAAATGAGTTTGTCGCCTGATAATATTATTACATTTGATGATTTAAAAAATAAATTGTTGGGAGGCAATGCATATCGATTAAATTAATCTTTTTGGTTTTTTTTCCATAACTTTTATGATTTTGTTTTTTGCCAATTCATACACACCTTCGTGTAATTCAGACACTTTATATTTTTTTAGTGAATTACCTGCTTCTTTGATTATAACTGTAATCATGAATTTTTTAAGAATACTGATTATTTTTTTGTTAAAACTTGCTTTGTTTTTTTTCTCTTCTTCGTCTTTATTGGTTTTTTTTGCTTTTGGTTTTTTAATGCCGGATTCTTGTTTTTCCATAAAATCATATATCATGTTATTATATACTTTTGTGTCATTTAATGACTCTTTTGTATTTTTATCAATGATTAGATTTTTCTTATATTTATCATCATCAATAACAATAAATTCACCTTCGTTATATTCTATTAATTCTCTTAGTATTTCTAGTGCATTACTAATTTTTATTTCATTTCTAATTTCAAGTGGTATTGTATCAGTGTCAATGTCTTTTTGTTTGTTTTTAATTCTAGCTCCAAATACTTTTAGTATTTGATTTACCCATTTTATTTTATTGATTATATTTGGTATATCATTGTGATATTCTGGAAAATGATCATATGCTACCAGTAACAATAACGCTTTAAAATCGTTTGCTTTTTCGTAATATTTTAACATAAATTCACTTGTTAAATCATTGTCTTCAACACCCATTAATTTTTTGAATTTGTATTTGTCAAGTTGAATTTTTTCTGTTTCAGTTAAATCTTGTCCCTTCCTAACAAAAATTACTGCATCTGATGATGAAATATTTTTTGCTAAAATAATTTCATTCATTTTAACATTTAGTTGATCTAATATGTCTTTCTTGTTATCATTTTTATTTTTATTTTTGTCTTTTTTTATTGTTTTTTTCCTTTCAATTTCCTCTTCTCTTAATTTTTTGTCCAATTTACGTTTTTCTTCTATTGCTATTTTAATTTTCACTTCATCCGAAATATACATGCTGCCATCAACATATTCATACCCTGGTATGTTTATATTATTGTTGTAATTGTTGTTTTTAACGTTTTTTATTATTTTGTCAAGATTAGCATCTAAGTACGAGTAATATTTTGATATTTCACTATCTTTGGAATATGCTAACCAGTGATATGTTCCTTTTTCATATTCCTTATTTTCGTTTTTTGATTCATCTTTTGATTTGGATCTGGTTTTTGATTCATTTTTTGATTTGGATCTGGTTTTTGATTCATCTTTTGATTTGGATCTAGTTTTTGATTCATTTTTTGATTTGGATCTAGTTTTTGATTCATCTTTTGATTTGGATCTAGTTTTTGATTCATCTTTTGATTCATCTTTTGATTTAGATCTGGTTTTTGATTCATCTTTTGATTTGGATCTAGTTTTTGATTCATCTTTTGATTTGGATCTAGTTTTTGATTCATTTTTTGATTCATCTTTTGATTTAGATCTGGTTTTTGATTCATTTTTTGATTCATTTTTTGATTCATCTTTTGATTTATATCTGGATTTTGATTCATTTTTAAATTTATTCTCGTCATTGGTATGAACTAATATTCTTCCTGAAAAGAAAACATCATCAGAATCAGACATTTGTTTTATATAAATTAAATGAATTTATAAAAATTATTATTTCATTTTTTTTCTTTCTTTGTAAATACCGCCCTTAATATTGTTCATTATATCAATTATTTTTTCTTCACATTCTTTCTTGGAATATATGTGATAATCTGATGCCAATAAAAATTTATCACATTTGGGTTTGTATATAAACTGATCATTGTCCCCCATATTTCCATTGTCATATTTTTTAAATAATTGTGATACAAAATCATGATCGTCTTTAATATCTACTGCTTCGTCATCAAGATCTATTAACGTGAAATTCAAATCCAATGCTTTTGTGAAGAATGAATTTGTAAAATTAAATTTATTTATATATGCATCCCTGTAATTTCTTGCTTCAAGTGTAATGACATAATCCACATAATCGCGTTTTCTCACATTGTTTTGATTTATTAAATTTATTTTTGTTAATCTAGATCCTCTTTCGATAATTTTATCACGAAAATATACAATTGATGGTATGTAACTATTTCTTATGTTTTTAATGTGTTTGGGAATATAAACATATATATCAGGATCCCAAAAATGCCTTACTCTCCATGCCATTTGAAACAATGACCTTGCACTAGCCCCACCAGGACTAATAAACATGTATCTTCTGTGGAAAATATTGGGTATGTTAAAATCTACACCTGCTTCAATTGTTGAGGTGTAAATTATTACTCTATAATGTATCCAAATATTATTAATGTCACATATGTTTTGTTTGTCGGTAAATGACGATTTGCCATAATATGTTTTAATCCAATCATTTTTCTTAAAAATTGGCAATAATTCTTCAATTGCTTTGCGTAAATTTTTAAGCATTTTTACTGTCGAACACATAACAATTACTCTTAATCCTTTACTTAAATCATCAATTAAATTGACAAGAGTTTTTTCAAGATCTGATGATACATATATATATTTTTTATTTGTGTTATTTTTTCTTTCAAAAACATATTTTTTTCCTTTTGGTTTTTTATCAGAATCATCAGAGTTGTTTGAATTTTCTTCCGAATCTGAATCATTAGTATCTGATTCAGAATCAGATGTTGTATTATTATTATTGTTTAGATTTGTTTTTTCAATGTCACTTTCGAGAAATGTGTTTTCTTTTGATGACATTTCTTCGTCGACATCTGATGTACTTTCATGTTTGTTTTTACTCTTATGTTTTTTTCTTTTTAGTTTTTTATCTTTTTTTTTCCAGATTTTTTCCATTTTTTTAGCACATTTTCTTAAATTATTAATGTCGTATGGTTCTGTTTCAATAAACTTAACATTTAAATTATTGACTGGTTTAATTTCTTCTGTATATTCGTTGTGTATGATGTGCATTGTTTTGTTTGTTTCTTTTGCTATACTTCCTATAAATTCCATGGTTTTAACACCTAGATCTGCATCAAGTATAATTACATATTTGCAATTCTTAATATAACTTAGTAATATAGTCATATTATCTCTGCTTTTGTCTCTATCCATTGTTTCTGCAATTGTATGAAATAATAAACTTTCAGATTCATCTATTATTAATACACCATTATCGCCCATTAAAACTCCTTCATCATCAAATCTTTTTCCAAAACTATCATATTGCAGTATAAGTAATCTTATACTATTTATTTTTTCTTCCAATACGCTATTATTATAACATTTAAATCCAAGTTTACCAAATGTTCCAGATAAATTTGCAGCCAATGTTACTCTGTATGTTATCAGAGTTATCCATAATTTAGATAGCATTGTATCTCCATTTGTGTTAATTGGTAATTGTAATATTTGATTGGCAACAAATTGTGTTTTTCCAGTGCCCATTGGTGATTTAATTAATAAAATTCCACCCGTTTCAATAAATTTATCAATTGATATCTCAAAATTTCGTATTTCTTTTAGTTTTTCGTCATATGATAAATATTTCATATTTACCTTAATTTCATCATGTTGTTTGTTTAAATCATTTATGTTCCCTAAATTTATACGTTGGTGTTTACATTTTTCTGACATGCATACTCCATATACATTTCCTGATTTATCATCAATATTAACATAAAAATTATTATGTTCGTGTTTAATATTATTATTACATATTTCGGTTCTATCTTTATATGAACAATGCATACTTATTCCATAATCAACTACAAATGATTTGTCTATTTTTGCAGATGGATGCCATGATTTAATTAAATGCATAATTTTATTTGTGAGTAACTGATCATCTAAATGTGATTTTTTTTTTGACGTGACGTTGTCATCATTTATTTTTTTTGTTGAACATAATTTCGTTTCTTCATTTTTTTTCTCAAGAACATCAATGTTGTAATTTTTAGTAATTAAATTGACAAATTCTCTATTTTTATCACTAAAATCCGTTATGAGATAATCTAATCTATTTTTGTAGTCTAACTCGTGAACAATATTACCATTTATGCATGGTAATAGTTGTCCAACTAATTCTTTGTTTTCTTTAATTTTATATGAAAATAAAACTCTCATATTTCTATCATGTGAATAAACATTGTCATCAACATATTTGTATGTTACTTGGTCTTTTTCTTTTAAAAAGACCGAAAGTTCATGTGCTGAATTCATTTCTTTTTTGACATTTGTATGATATACTATATATTTATCTTTTGGTGAAATAACAACATGATATGATAATTTATCATTTCTATGTGCACATGAAATTTTAATGTCATGTTGATTAATTGTGATGTTGTATTTATTCTTGAAAATGTTAATTAAATCTTCTGTTAATTTACTAACAAATTCAAGATGTATTTCATTGATTTTATCTTTTTGGTTTTCTTCAACATGTCGATCAATATCTAAATACGGTTTGCATGGTTTGTCTGATCGAATTAATTCATATAAAGTGATTAGATTTGGAAGCATGTTTTTAGTTCTGGCTCGATCTAGTGTCACAACATGTTCATCAAATTGTTTTAATACAAACAACCAATCTTTATGATATGAATGACATCTTCGAGTTGTGTATGTGGGTTTAAAATCATTTGGGAATTTTCTGTTTCTGTGTTTCATCAATGTTGAAATATATTCCTTACCATCACATAGCCCCTCGATTGAATATGTCGCAAATCTATGATAATTATCAGTGTTTTTATTATTTTTATTGTAATTAATTTCATCGCGACTCAATAATTTTAACATTGCGTCTTTTTGGTCTTTTGAAACACATATATAACTATCAAAATCATTTTTAGCTGATTTTAATACATATGCATCATATGATCTTTCAAAATTAAATTTAAATACTCTTAGTGTGTCATCTATAAAATGTTTGTCTATTGAGCGAATGTTTTTATCGTTTATGTTAATAATTTCATTTGACATTTTTTATCATATGACTTTGTTTTTTGTTTGAGAAAATAATTTCATTTTTTTTGTGACGTAAAAAAATGAATATCCAAACATATTGGATATGGCACACAATAAATTATTTCTAAGTTCATTGTCAATTTCATTTTTTAATTGAACATATATATCTGCCGATTATTTTAGGTATGTTATGAAAGTTAAATTATTCAGAAAATAATTGTAATAAAAAAAGAGAACTGATAACTTTCAATTAAGTTATCATCTTTGTATGATAAAATGTGTGTCAATTGACGAAATGAATTATATATATACATTAGGTGTTACCTTATGTATATTAATACTGTATATTAATGTCCCAATACATACATAGTATAGTATTTTTAACAATAATATCATTATATCATTTGTATAATATTTAATATCATGTCAGTATAATATAAATCATTTTTTATTTATACCAATCAATTTATAAAAATTATCATAATCATTAAATATATATTCGATAAGATATTGAGTAACACTTTTTGTATCATCATGTTTAATTCCACTTGCCATTTCAATTAAATTTTCATTGAACACAATTTTCACTTTAAATTCATTATCTACCATCATGTTATCATTAAATAAATAAATTGCATCATATTTTATGAAAAAATATGATTCTTCGCTGATATTTTTTAATCCATCAACTCTTAATTTATTTGTTAACATGCATCGTTGTAATAATAAATCAAGTGCAAATAAATTATTTTCATTCAATGTGTTGATTGGTAATAAATTTGATTCAATAAATATTTTGATAAAATCAGCATCGTAAGTTGCAAAAATATAATGTGCCAATGAGTTTTTATTTTTGTTAACATCATTAATTCTGAAGTATTTTTTGTGTTTAAATATATAAATAAACATATTTTTATCTGGCATAATTTTATCTTCATAATCAACTGCAAATGGAAAAATATATTTATCATAGTAAATATTTATAATTTTTTTATATTCCATAAAACATTCATCGTCACCATAATTTATTATGTAATGTGATGCACATTCAATTGCTTTTGGTATTTTTTTCATTAAATCAGTGTTGTTGATGTGAATATCATTAAATAAATTAATAATGTTTTTTAAGATATATTTTAATCCCAACATCTTATATTTACGTGTAAATATTTTTGGTAAAATATTAATCATGTATTTTTCCATATATATATTAATTTCTTTTTCAGACATATGTTTAATTATTTTTGATGGTAAATCATATAGTCTTACACGATTCTTAATGAAAAATATCATTGCTTGATCTTGATAATATTGTATAAATTGTCTATTTGACAATAAGTAATTCATAAATGATGTTTCGTTGGTGTTTTTATTAGAAATATTAAAATTAATTTTCATGTTCTCTAAAAACAATAAAATATCTTCTGAATAATTATCAGAATCAAATAAATAATGAATGGCAGGTCTACCATATTTATTTATTGTCATAAATTCATCAACACCATGTAAATTATATATTTTATTGAGTAGATTAATTATTGTGTCTGTGCTAAATTTTCTTGAATTTACAATGATTAATTGAAAAATAGATTTATCATCGTGCGTTTTCATACTAAAATTATCAAGATATTTAATGCATAAATTCAAATTGTTTTCCATGTATTTTTTTCCCGATGATTCAATAACATAATGTATGTAGTGACCATTATCTTTTATTGTTGATGAATCTAATAATTTCATTAAATTCTTAAACTCAGTGTTTGACAGTTTTGCATCAGGATCTATTTTATGTTTTGTAAAAAATTCATTTAAAGTGCTGAAGATATTTATTGATGAATTAACATACTGATCTTTTCTTTTTTCCGGATATTTGTCTAAAAATGATGAAACCATTGATTTGAGCTTTAAATTCAAAGTGAATGTTTTTTTAAGTGGTTCTCTACTAAATGGACTTATGCATTTTTGACTGTTTAGTATTTTTTCAAGCATTTGTTTTTCATATGTATGTCCATCAGAAGCTACAACCGGTTCAAAATATATTTCTCCTGACAACAAACATATCATATCTTCAATATTATATTCGCACATGATTTTTAATATATATATCATAATATATTTTTAAGTAAACTGTGTGTATTTTATATAGGTTCAAAAAAATAGTATCGAGTTAATAATTAATAACAATTTGTTAATTATTATTTGCCAAAATTTATGTCAGTTCATAATACCAATAAATTATCAACAAAATATTTACTAAATCTTAACTAAATATTTTTTGACGAGACTCGGGTAAAGCAACAATGACTGCAAATTAAACTTTTATAGTATGATGTTCTTATTTATGTGTTTGATGAACAGTAAATAAATTATAGACCTGCAAATATTTTGTGTGGTAAATACATTAATTTGTTTACAAATCGAGATAATTATTACAAATTATATGTAATATGGTAAAAATATTGAATTATAAGTTAACTCATGAAATAAAAAAGAATTGTAAAAATGTTTGGAAAAGAAAAGAAGCAATGCAAAAATAAATATTTGATTAAAAATGTCAATAAAGTCTCATGGAATTTGAGTATGGGTCGGATGGCATTGAGTGACGTTTATTGTCCGAATAGAGCAGCAGTTAAGTTGTTAATATTGTCTTGATTGAGTGATGTTTATTGTCCGAATAGAGCAGCAGTTGAGTTGTTAATATTGTTCGAATTGAGTGCGTTTATTGTCCGAATAGAGCAGCAGTTGAGTTGTTAATATTGTTCTGATTAAGTGACGTTTATTGTCCGAATAGAGCAGCAGTTAAGTTGTTAATATTGTCCTGATTAAGTGACGTTTATTGTCCGAATAGAGCGGCAGTTGAGTTGTTAATATTGTCCTGATTGAGTGACGTTTATTGTCCGAATAGAGCAGCAGTTGAGTTGTTAATATTGTCCTGATTAAGTGATGTTTATTGTCCGAATAGAGCAGCAGTTGAGTTGTTAATATTGTCCGAATAGAGCAGCAGTTGAGTTGTTAATATTGTCCTGATTAAGTGACGTTTATTGTCCGAATAGAGCAGCAGTTGAGTTGTTAATATTGTCCTGATTGAGTGACGTTTATTGTCCTGATTAAGTTCTTATAAGTTGGTGTTCATATAGAATATATTTTTGTTATATTCTATATACTTCTTAATGCAGAAAATATTTTTGGTAAAATTATTGCGTTAAAATTATATTTTTGTTATAATTGTTTGAGAAAATACAATATCTATTTTCAATTAAATAACTGTTTAATTAATTCTCGCATGAAGAAAATACTTTATAATGAATAAAATTTATTTCTGTCAATAAATAATATATGGAACAAGATTATCATCAAAAATACATTAAGTATAAGACAAAATATTTAAATGCTCAGACAGGTGGAGTTGTAAATTATAAAATTTCAAAGGTTGATGGTTATGAAGCTTTATGGTATGCTGGATTTATTGGTGAAATTAAATCTGAATTGCGTAATGTTCATGATTCTATTGTTCAAAGTAAAGGCGAGCCATATTCTGACTACATGAAACGTGTAAATAAAGCAATATATGATTATATAGATCATAATTGGAGAAAAATTAAAGTAACTCCATATAATCCTAAATGGAATCCTGCACCAGAAGATGATCACAAGAATTATATCAAATCAAGAATATATGAAATTAAGCAAGCCTCTAAGTTTAAGTGGAGTATTGAAACATATTCCAGATTTATTAATGTTTTAGTGTATGAACATAATAAATTACTTGTTGAAGCTAAATTAGCAAATGGTGCCATTAAACTTCCATCTGTATACAAATTTAATTACGGTTTATTTTATTCTTCAGTAGGAAAAAAACTGTTCCGTGATGATACATCTACATTAACACATACACCAATTGAAATACATAAAATGACAACAACTGAAGCCGTTAAAAAATTATTATGTTCAGACAAAACAGGAATAACTCTTGGTGTTCTTAACATGGCTAATAATGATCATATTGGTGGTGGATATGTAACTGGAGCAAATGCTCAAGAAGAAGATTTATGTAGAAGTTTTCCAATTCTATATCATGCTGTTGATCAATATAAACATTTATATCCAATTAATCCTGATACTATATCGTCTTGTATAATATGTGGACCCGTTGATTCCATTACTCGTAAGGGAAGTTCAGAAAATTATGAAGTTATTACTAAAACTGACACTGATTGGATTCTAAGTGAAAACAATGACATGAATTTTATATCTATAGCTGCTCCTGATTTAAGTAATACCAATAAAATCCCAGATGATATGGTATATATGCAAAGATTAATAACAATTATTATTTTTGGTGCCTTAGTTTCTGGTTGTGATTGTTTATTATTAGGAGCAATTGGATTAGGAGTATTTGCTCCTAAACTTGCCAATAAAGCTGAACAAGACGAATATAAACGTGATGTTTTAAGAACAATGATTGGATTTTCCAAAGAATTCAGTTCTTTGTTTACTTATGGTATACATTTTGCTTGTACTCCAGGTGATAATTACAATAAATTAGTTGAAATAAGAGATGAATTATATTCAGAATAAACCTTCTTTCTTGTAAATATCATAATAATTTAAAAGTATTAACATAAATTCATTTTTCCATAATTCAATATCATGTATATTGTTCTTTAATTTATTTTTAACGTTTATAATCACTAGTTTTTGTTGTAACAATGTTTCGTCATCATCAAATATATCCATCGACTCAGTTACCATTATACACTTAAATGATTGACGATATGTTCCATTAACTGGTCTGCATTTTTTGTTAATAATTGAATCATTATCCGTTATTGCAACTGTTTTTTCTAATGTATATTTTCTCTTCACTTTTGGAATAACATTAATCAATCTTTTATGTTTTATATTCTCAAATTTATGTTTATTTTGTGTAAGAAGTGTATCAGATATATTGGCAAAATAGTCACCAAAAGTTACTTCTAATAATTTAAGTATATTGTCTGTAACTTTAACATCATCAGTTACCAACACCAACAATCTTTCATAATCATTTTCATAGCAAAGTGAAGATGCTAAATATTTTAACAGTATATACAAATGTTTATCTTTAATATGATAATTTAAAAAATCAATTATTGTATTTGTATATGTTTGTTTCGCGAGCGGATCTAAATTATAATTTATTAACAATGTCATGTTATCTTTATACGATAATTGTTGACATTTACTTGTTTTCAAATTATATGCAGTGTTTTCGAAAATAATTATATGTGAATTTGTATTAAATGAGTTAATAATAGATGGATTTATGAATGTGTCTATGTTAGAAAGTATTTCTTTCTTGCTTCCGAAAATATTAATTAAATCATTCTTATTCAATTGTTTCCAGACGATATCATTGTAAGAATACCATAAATTATTGATTATGTCATGAACTAATGTATTTTTATTCTTTCGGGTGGTTTTGTTCATTATTGCTTATTATTTATTATGGACAATTTATTGTTATATAAAACAAATAATATAATGCGTGAAGATACATACGACAATAATAAATATATCAAAACTTGTGATCTAAATTATATAATGGATAGATTAAATGAACTATCTGAAAAATCAAGTCCTAATTTTATTGGTAATTTCGATTACATCAAATATTTTATGATTTTATCTGAAAATAACATTAGTCATATCCAAGAAAATATTGAATCAATTGTCGACAATTTAATTACCAAAGGTAAGGTTGGAAAATACATAATACCAATTATATACTCAGCAAGGAATATATATGAATTATTAATTAAATTAGTAAAAAATAACATAATTGATATTGTCAAATTAGTTAATATTAATGGATTAAATGATGAATATATGTTATGGTCAGATGTATTCATGTATGTATATAAATTATTATTGAATGTGTCTCTGGATAATTTATTTATTAATTTAACAAATGCCATTGTAAATGATTTTTATGGTATAATTGAATGTGATTTGTATATGGAGTGAATATAATTATTTTGTGATATTATAATATAATGTCATCGTGTGTTTGGGTAAGTCCTCTTGGTGGTAATTGGGAAGATTCTGCGAATTGGCAAAGCAATCAAGTTCCTGTTTCTGGTGATAGTGTTACATTTCCGCCTTTTGCTCCGGTAGTTACAGTTAATATTTCAACTAATGTATCATTGGGTGACTTGGTTATTAACAGTCAAATTATTTTAGTTGGTACAAGTTTGATTGATTTTACTTTGACTAATTCTATAAATACTCCAATTGGAACAATTTTAACATTTGAAAATATTAATGTGATTATGATGGGTGGAATTAATGATTTTGTTAATGATGGTGATGTCGCTGTAACTAATGGTGGATCTTTAAAAATTATGAATAATGTCGATCATATAAATGGTGATTTAGATACACAAACGGTTAATTTAATTATAGATGGTGTATTAACACTCGAAACTGGTACCAGAGTAATTTTTCGTGATATATTGACATCAAGTACGGGTTCAATAGTTCATAATGGTTTTAGTTTGATTGCATCTGGAGTATCATCAATAATGGTTCCTGTGAGTGGTTCTGGACAAATATCATTGCAGAATCATGCAATATTATCGATGCCATTATCGATGCCATTATCATATACATATACAGGCGATACTTTAGTAAGACCCTCAGCCACATTAATATTAAATGGAGTAATTACATCTGATGTTTATGTTACTGGAACATTAAAAGGAATAGGTCAATGCAATAATTTATATATAGGTAATGATGATGATCCAGGAACATTAAATATAGGTAATAGTCCTGGATTATTCACAGTTCTTGGTGATTTAATTGTAAGTTCAACTGGTACTGTCGTTTTTGAAATCAATGTTAACAATAATACAAATCGCGGTACTGATCCTGGATTTGATGCAATCGATGTTATTGGTACTTGTACTATTGATCCAAGTGCCGAATTAGATGTTGTGTTTATTAATCCGAGTGTTAATTTTAGCAATTCTTTTTGGACAACATCTCAAGATTGGACATTTATATCGTCCGGCAATTCAATTACGTCTATTTTCAATACAGTTAATATAAGTTATTCTGGATTAACTGGAGGACCGGTTCCTGGATCGATATCTAATTTAAATGTTGGTAATGAATTATGGATTATATTTAGTCCATCTTCACCTACAGCTCCTTGTTTCGCATACAAAAATATAATTGGATATAATTTAACTGAATGTGGTGGAGACGATATAATCATTTCTAAACAAGGCAAATATAATAATAAATGGATTAATATCGATGGATTATTATTAACAGAAGATCATTTAGTTAAATTTAATGATAATATAATGCATGCTTCAGAATACAGTAACAATGTTGTCAACATTGATGATGAATTAGTTGATTTATTAAGTAAAGATGGAAGATTTATAAAAATTGGAAACATAAATGTGTGTACAAAAAAAATTAATTAATTTGGGTTTTTGGTTTTTCATCATCATATGCAATTATCATCACAATTCCAGTAATTAGAGCATACAGTGCCAAAATACTAGAAAGAATCATGAAAATACCATACAATGGATTAGTAATCACTAATATTATTCCTAAAATCAATGATATCAAACATATGGCACAAAATCCGAAATACATTACTAACGACATCACATATTGAGAACTCATGTTATAATATATGATGCGATAAAAAATGATATTTTGATTTGTTTAAATTAATTGGTTTATCATTAGTAAGTATTATTAATGAACATCAATGACATAATATATTCTATATATGAATATAATCATGATTCTGAATTACGTTTTATTAATAAACAATGGTATGATTTATTTTGGATAACATGTACTAATTTTGCTGGAATTAATATTAATATTAATGAAGTTAATTTAAACAAACATAAACTTAATTTGAGGCGATTTTTGGTTGTTAAATTTTGCATAGAGCATAAAATTATGTTAAATTATAATTTTGATATATTTTCTCGTGTCGAATGCGAGACTATATTAAACATTGTTATTTGTAATGGTTTTAATAAAATATTGCCAATATTACCGCTTGGTTTAGGTGATCCGTATCCAATGATGTTAAAGATTTTTAATAATAATTATGATGTTCTTGAATATGTTAAATATTTTCTTGGTAGTAAATGTGATTTGATTGAACATGTTATTAAAATGTCATGTTTATATAATAAATTATATTGTCTTGAATATATTCTTGGAATATATGATTTGCGGAAACATATTTGTTCCAATATGTGGTTAGTTAGAATTTTATGCAGGCGTGGATATTTTGATATAATTAAATATTTAGTATCTGTTGTTGGTGTTGATCATGTCTATTTTCATATAGACGCAGAAAGATTGTGTTACAATGCTTCTATGTATAATCATGTTGAAATTTTGCGATATTTTCATGATGTGTTACGGTTTGATAAGAGTTGTTATACATTATGTTATGTATGTGATGATAAATCTGGTAACATGATACGGTTTTTATGTGAAGATATTGGATTTGGTATTGATGATTTATGTGTTGATAATTGTAAAATTATGTATTCGGTATTAATCAATTCAAATTTATGTGTATTAAAATATTTGGTGGAAAAAATTGGTATGAAAAAAGAACACGTAACTATGTTTAATTCGACAATCATATATTGGCTTAAATTAATTAAAAATGTTGGTATTTTATCTTATTTAATAGAAAAACTTGGATTTGAATATGGTGATTTTTTTTAAATTAAATTAAGTTTCAAAGCAAGTGATTTGTGATTAACTTTTATATCGTCTGTAATAATTTGAACATCTTGTTCCGATTTGAATTTAAGTATTTCATTGTATGTTTTCAATATTTCATTTGTCATTTGACCATGATATGCTTTGATAAAATTAATATCCATATACATAAGATTAATTATATTTTTAGGTTCAGTAATAACAAGGTCTAATTTTAACAGTGTTTTTACTGTGTTTATCATCTTATTTGATGGTGTTGTATTTAATATATTCATAACAACTTTATCTGAATATATTGTATTATCTAATACATCATCTCTGATATACATGAGAAAATCAAACATTTCTTCATTTTCTATTCTTTCTAACAAACTATCTATATAGTTTTTTTCTGCTATTTTTTTGAATTCATTTCTGATAACTGGTGTGAGTTTATTTGATATATTTCCATAATAATACTTTAGAATAGTTATATCAATGTAATTAAGTAACTCAATTAGAGTGTCTTCATTTAATATAATTATTTTCTTTCTAGATGATACAAAATATCCTAATACTATATTTGCCATATATCTATCTTTGTTCATTAACTGCAATGCTGATTCAAAATGATTATCAAGTAATTCATCATCTAACCATATTGGATTATATTCATTGGAATTTGTTATAATTAATTCAAATACTTGTTTTGTAAAAAGATATTTATCATTTAAATATGATATTTGTTCATACGTAAAAATATTGTGGTAGTTGAATAAAAGTTCATTAATATCAGTTTCTTTTAATAAGTCTGGAATTGTTAAGGTTGTTGATGGACATCTCTTGATGCAGATTAAACACATTTCTCTTGTTTGAAACTGTGTTGGAATATAATTGAGTAATTTGGAATAATATTGTTGTGAAAAAATATTGTCATTAATATATTCAAAATAATGATCATAAAATTGTTGTTGTTTATACTTATTTGGTAACACCATAAAATGTTCAGGAGATATTAATAATAACAATAAGATAATGTCTATATTTTTCAATGCTTCTTGTGGAAAATATTGATCAATAGATTTATGATGATTATTATCTCTCGATGCTTTAATAAAATATTTGATAACTGTTTTTGTGTTATTTAATGATTTGTTTTTAATATATTCATTAACAGCATCAATAAAACTAATAAATTTTATGTCATTCGGATAATTTTGTGGAAGAATATTTATAACATTATACATGACTTTTTCCATAATTTCAAAATCATGTATTGTTGTATTATGCAGTGATATGTCGTGCATATCGACTAACAAGTCATCATATGCGGTGTAAAAGAGATTCTTCATTAAGTTCGTTTGTTTTGATGATTATATTAATTTTTTTATGGATAAATTCTTTTCAATTTTTTTTCGGTGGTAAATTGAATGAAAATATCAGTAAATTCTTTTGAAGGGATATACAGCTCTTTTCTGTATTTATTATTGATGAACATTTTTTGGTGCCTATGAGTTGAATTTTTGTTCTCTTTGTGAAATTCTAATTCTACTTTTATGTCTGGAATTGTGTAAATATATTCAACATTGATATAATCAGTGTTATATTCATTGGTAAGATCTCTAAAACGTAAATTTGGATATTTAGTATAACCAACTTTAGTTACAAGAAAATTATTACTGTTATCATCAGTAACGGTAAATAGTATTTTATAAAAATATTTATTTTCTTGAGTGAATTGAAATTTATCTGTAAATGATACATTGTTGTAATCATTTGGTTTGGATATTATTGTGTTGAATCTTTTTTTATTAAGAATGTGTGTATTTTTGAGATTATATTTAATATCATTTGCTTGGAAAAGAATATATATATGAATGGTATCATCAAGATTTATGGTATAATGTGGTAATGATATATACTTTTTGATTAAGTTGAAAATAATATAATAATCAATGTGAGTGTCAAGTGTTGTATAAAAGTTGGCAAAAGAAATAGATTGTTGAGTGTGGGTTTTTGTTATGTTTGGATAAGTCCATTTGATCTTTTTTGTTAGAAAATATTTGAATTTATTGTGTATGAGTATTGATTTGAACATTTTTATTGATGTTGTGATGGTTTTTTGGGTTGCTATGATTTTATCAATTTTTTGTGGTTGGATTTGTGAAAAAATTGTATCCAACTCATTATAAAGAATATAACGATAAAAATATTCTTTATAATGAGTTGGATACAAAAAGGTCAAGATATTAATGGAGAGGCTGCTGGTGATCTTAGTGGTTATTCGGTCAGCATAAATTCTGCAGGAGATAGAGTTGCAATTGGTGCCTATCAAAATGATGGATCTGGATCTAATGCCGGATCCACCAGAGTTTATCAATATGATGGAAGTTCATGGGTTCAATTGGGTCAAGATATTGATGGAGAAGCTGTTGATGATAACAGTGGTTTTTCAGTTAGTTTAAATTCTGTAGGGGATAGAGTTGCAATTGGTGCTTATGGTAATGATGGTTCTGGATCTAATGCCGGATCCACCAGAGTTTATCAATATAATGGAAGTTCATGGATTAAATTGGGACAAGATATTGACGGAGAAGCCGTTGGAGATCGGAGTGGTATTTCGGTCAGTATAAATTCTGTTGGTAACCTGGTTGCTATTGGTGCTTATTTAAATAGTGGTTTTGGACCTTTTGTTGGATCTACCAGAGTTTATCAATATGATGGAAGTTCATGGATTAAATTAGGACAGGATATTGATGGTGAAGCTGCTAGTGATCTTAGTGGTTATTCGGTCAGCATAAATTCTGTAGGAGATAGAGTTGCCATTGGTGCCTATCAAAATGATGGATCTGGATCTAATGCCGGATCTACCAGAGTTTATGAATATAATGGAAGTTCATGGATTAAATTGGGACAAGATATTGATGGAGAAGCCGCTGACGATAATAGTGGAATTTCGGTTAGCATGAATTCTATAGGAGATAGAGTTGCCATTGGTGCTTATAATAATGATGGATCTGGACCTAGTGCCGGATCCACCAGAGTTTATCAATATAATGGGAGTTCATGGATTAAATTGGGACAAGATATTGATGGAGAAGCTGCTTATAATAACAGTGGGATTTCTGTTAGTATAAATTCTGTAGGAGATAGGGTTGCTATCGGTTCTCCTTATAATAATGGATCTGGATCTGCTGCCGGATCCACCAGAGTTTATCAATATAATGGAAGTTCATGGATTAAATTAGGACAAGATATTGATGGAGAAGCCACTGGTGATCAGAGTGGAGTTTCTGTCAGTATGAATTCTGTTGGTAACCTGGTTGCTATTGGTGCTCCTTATAATAATGGATCTGGATCTTATTCTGGATCCACCAGAGTTTATCAATATGACACCACGAAATCATGGAATTTAAATTCTAATGGAAATTGGAATGATCCTAATAATTGGTTACCAGTTGGTGTTCCAGTTGCTGGTGATGATGTTGTCATTTCAATTAATTCTGCTGTTGCGAGAACAATCACTTTGCCAACTGGTGCCATATGTAACACATTAAAATTAGTTATTGATGGAACATTAGTATCGGCTGCATCTATTAATTTAGTTTCTGGATCCTTAACTATATCCGGTAGTGTTGGAGATTTATTAACGTCTGATACTAAAGGATTATCGTCCAGACAAAAATCATTTAATATTAGTTCTTCGTTAACATTCAATAATGTCGGAACAAATACTGTTAATTGTTTGGGTACAATGAATTTAACTAGAAATGTTTCATTTAATGGATTTAAGAAAACTGGTACTGGAACTTTAAATATTTCTGGACCCACTGTTAACACCGGAAACACTGTTATTACTAGTGGAACTTTTGTTGCCAATCCTAATTTCGTCATCACTAATTTGATATGCTCTAATTGCACAATTAAAGGAAATGGAGCTAGTATACAAAATATAACTTCATTAGGATATACAACTATTAATCCTGGATCAAGTCCGGGCTTGTTGTCTTTTGCAACGATGACGTTAGTATCTACTGATACTCTTGAATGGGAGATTAACGTCAATTCTACTTCAATTGGTGATAGAGGAGCGTCGCCTGATGGATATGATGCTATTAATTGCACTGGATTAGTTGATTTGGGTGGATGTTCATTGAAAGTTATTTTGTTACTTGGTGTTGATTTAAATGTCAGTCCTTGGAATTCAGGATCTTCAAGTTGGTTATATGTAGACACTGAAAATACTATAATCGGAACTATTGGATCAGTGACAGTTGATAGTTCAGAAGCTGTTGGTGTATTAAATGGTGTTTTTGGATATCTGATTGATTCTGGAATGTCATTAATAGTAACATATGTATCAAATAATTTGCCACCTCCGTGTTTTGCATATAACAACTTAATTAGTTTTTTTTTACCTGAAGATGCAGTTATTGTTAAAAAGAACATGATTGGTAATAAATGGATTAATTTGAATGGATTATATGTAACTGATAATCATTTAGTAAAAGTTAATGATGAAATTATAGAAGCTAAAGAAAGTGGTTATTTGTCAGTTGAAGAATCTCATGATGTTGTTGATATTGTAACATCAGATGGAAGATTTATTAATATAAATGGTTATGAAGTTGCAACTTGCAAATAAATAAATTTATTGGTGTACACATTGATGACCTTGTTGGATATTCTCATGTTCTTCATAATTATTCGTGTTAATATTTTCATTAACTTCACATGAATTATAAACATTTTCATATTCTTTATGTTGTTTCTCATTTGATAATATCGTCCAAATATTATCTTTCTGATCTTGTGTTAATGTTGATTTCTTTATATTAACATTAACGTTTAGAGTGCCTCTCATATTATTTCTATCATGTAATCCTAAATTTTGGTATCTAATTAATCCACTAAATGACTGTTCTGGAATATTAATATTTAATGTTTCATTATTAAAATATGGTAATTCATAAACACATCCACATATTGCTTGATGAAGATTTAATTCAATTTCCACGACTATATCCCCAATGTGATTACATGGCAAATTCGTTAATTTCATTCGTGTATATTCGTGATTATTAATAACTGTTTTTTTTTCTTGTAAAACTAATATAATATTTGATCTTCCTTTATCAGTTTGATTACCCATATTAAGAATTTGTATCTTATCTCCATGATGCATATGTCTTGCTAAAGGTTCTTTAACTTTTATAGTCTCATATGTTACTTTTGATTGATCTAAACCTGATCCATTGCAAACAGGACATTCTTGTTGTTGTTGCATCATTTGCCCAGGTCCTAATTGCATCATATGAATGACAACTCCATTACCATTACATTTAGTACATTTAGGATTATTTTTTGTTATCGTATTAAATCTCTTGATATCAACTTCAATCGTCTTGTTTGAATAAATATCATCAAGAGTAACTTCAACTGCTTGGACAATATCATAAGATTTTTCTCTTTGTTGGTGCATACCACCAAACATATGTTTAAAAATATCATGTGCATCATGATGTTCTTGTTGTCCTTGATTTCCAGTCTTATCATAAATATTTCTTTTCTGTTGATCTGATAATACTTCATAGGCATTAGTTATTTCTTTAAACTTATCAGCTGCTTCTGGTGCCTTATTACGATCTGGATGATATTGCAATGCTAACTTTTTATATGCCTTTTTGATCTCATCGGTTGTGGCCGATGGAGAAACAGAGAGAATGTCATAAAGCTTAGTATCAACTACCATTGTTATTGATTATATATAGAGATAATATGTTGGAGTATATATTTCAATTTTTTTGCATTTAATTTAATATAAAAAATTAAATTATATTGATATTCTTTATAATGAGTTGGGTACAAAAAGGTCAAGATATTGATGGTGAAGCTGCTGGAAATTTTAGTGGTTATTCGGTCAGTACAAATTCTGTCGGTGAGAGAGTTGTTATTGGTGCTTATGCTAATAGTGAATCTGGTGTTAACGCGGGATCTACAAGAGTTTATCAATATGATGGTAGTGCTTGGAATCAAATAGGACAGGATATTGATGGAGAAGCTGCTGGTGACAACAGTGGTATTTCTGTCAGCATGAATTCTACAGGTGATATAGTTGCCATTGGTGCCTATAATAATGATGGTTCTGGAACTAATTCTGGATCAACTAGAGTTTATCAATATAATGGTATTTCATGGATCAAATTAGGACAAGATATTGATGGAGAAGGTGAATTTGATCAAAGTGGTGTTTCTGTTAGTATAAATTCTTTAGGAAACATAGTTGCAATTGGAGCTTATAGAAATCCAGGTCCAGGAACTTATCCTGGTTCAACAAGAGTTTACCAATACGATGGAAGTTCATGGATTAAATTAGGACAAGATATTGATGGAATCGCGGCTTATGACAGTAGTGGTTATTCTGTTAGTATAAATTCTTTAGGAGATATTGTTGCCATTGGTGCCAATAGCAATGATAATTTAGGAACCAATACAGGATTAACAAGAGTTTATAAATATAATGGAACTTCTTGGATTAAATTAGGTCAAGATATTAATGGTACCACAATATATTCTTACAGCGGAATTTCCGTCAGTATAAATTCTTTGGGTGATATAGTTGCTATTGGTGCCAATGGGAATAGTGCATCTGGACTTGACGCAGGTTCAACTAGAATTTATCAATATAATGGAAGTTCATGGAATCAAATAGGACAAGTTATTGATGGAGAAGCAGTTGGTGATAACAGTGGAACTTCTGTTAGCATAAATTCAGCAGGTAATAGAGTTGCTATAGGTGCTTATGGAAATGATGGTTTTGGAACTAATTCTGGATCAACCAGAGTTTATCAATATGATGGTAGTTTATGGATCAAAATGGGTCAGGACATTGATGGAGAAGCTTCTGGTGATGGAAGTGGAATTTCGGTTAGCATGAATTCTTTGGGAAATAAGGTTGCAATTGGTGCCTATCAAAATGATGGATTTGGATCTAATTCAGGATCTACTAGAGTTTATCAATATGACACCACAAAATCATGGAATTTAAATTCTAATGGTAATTGGAATGATCCTAATAATTGGTTACCTGTCGGCGTTCCAGTTGCTGGTGATGATGTTGTCATTTCAATCAATTCTGTTGTCGCAAGAACAATTACTTTACCAACTGGTGCCGTATGTAATACATTGAAATTAGTTGTTGACGGAACATTAGTATCGGCTGCATCTATTAATTTAGTTTCTGGGTCTCTGACTATATCTGGTAGTGTTGGTGATTTATTAACATCTGACACCAAAGGATTATCATCCAGACAAAAGACATTCAATATTAGTTCTTCGTTAACATTTAATAATGTTGGAACAAATACTGTTAATTGTTTAGGTACAATGAATTTAACTGGATTTACAACATTCAATGGATTTAAGAAAACTGGTACTGGAACTTTGAATATTTCTGGACCAACTGTTAATACTGGAAATACTGTTATTACTGGTGGAATATTTATTGCTAATCCTAATTTCGTTATTACTAATTTGATATGTTCCAATTGCACAATTAAAGGTAACGGAGCCAGTATACAAAATATAACTTCTTCAGGATATACAACCATTAATCCTGGATTGAGTCCTGGTTTATTATCTTTTGGTACGATGACATTAGTATCTACTGATACTCTCGAATGGGAAATTAATGTTAATTCGACTTCTATTGGTGATAGAGGAGCGTCGCCTGACGGATACGATGCCATTAATTGCACTGGATTAGTTGATTTAGGTGGATGTTCATTGAAAGTTATTTTGTTACTTGGTGTTGATTTAAATGTCAGTCCGTGGAATTCGGGTTCTTCAAGTTGGTTATATGTAGATACTGAAGATAGTATAATCGGAACTATTGGATCAGTAACAGTTGATAGTTCAGAAGCTGTCGGTGTATTAGATGGTGTTTTTGGATATTTAATTGATTCTGGTATGTCATTAAGAGTAACATATGTATCAAATAATATTCCTCCTGTTCCTTGTTTCGCATACAATAACTTATCGCAATTCAAATTACCAGAAGATGCAGTTATTATAAAGAAGAACATAATTGGTGATAAATGGATTAACTTGAATGGATTATATGTAACTGATAATCATTTAGTAAAAGTTAATAATGAAATCATAGAAGCTAAAGAAAGTGGTTGTGAAGAAGTTGAAGAATCACATGATGTTGTTGATATTGTAACATCTGATGGAAGATTTATTAACGTAAATGGATATGAAGTTGCAACTTGCAAATAAATTAAATTAACTTACATTCTTTTATAAACTGTTTACTGCAACATTGTAATGCCGTATTATTGTCTTGAACAATTTTTCTATTTATTATATTTTTAGATTTAAGATATTTCAACATGTTAATATCATTATTATATTGAATCATATGAATCATTATTTCATCAGCTTGTTCATCAGTAAATTTATAATTTAATGTCTCAATAGTGTATATAATTATATTCATGTGACTATATTCAATTAATAATAAGAAATTGGCAAAAGATAATGTAAATCCAATCGATATCAAATATTTCAAACTATCTAAATCACCATTTCTACATACATTTTCTATATATTGTGGACTGGTATTGTTTATATTGAATATTTTATATGCATCACACGTAATGTTATAAAAATTATCTGGATATATATTATTTGTTTTCATATATTCAGCAATTGGTTGTGTAATTAATGTGCTCGGATGCATCAATAACATTTTCTCTGGCATGTTTATTAATTTGATTATGTCGAGGTTTGTGACATTTTTGAATACATAATCATCTGATTCATGAATATATTTAATTATTTGCTTATCCATAAAATATTTTAATATTTCTGGGTTATTTGTTTTAAATACTTCTTCAATAACATCTTGTTTTGTTGTATTATAATTTAATGTTTCTAAAACATATTTAATAAAATCAAGATCATTTGATTTTATAACTTGTCTAATATTATATTTGCATATTTTCTTCATAACTTCATTAATGTATTTTACTGCATCTAATGTAATTGGTCTTATATAATCAATAATATACAATTTTTTGTTATGAATCAATTTAATTAATTCTTCATCACATTCAATATAGTCATTATTATTTTCCAAGTGTTTTGACAATAACGTTGGTGAGACTATATTATTATCAAGAATATAAGATATTAGATTTATATTCTTATTCTTGAATGCTGTTAATAATATTTTCAAATTATTTAAATTATCATTAATTACTTGATTCTTCTGAAGATATTTCAATATTTCAACATCAAGTACATTTCTATTACTGTCATACTCCATATTTTCGAATTTATTTGTTATTGCATCACAAATATGGAATAACTTATTATCCAAACAAAAGTAAAAAAGATTATAATAATGTATTTGTTGTTCAAGTAATTTTTTGTAATTATTTTTAATAAATTCTCTTATTGGTTTATCATTTATAGTCTCAATATCATCATAAAGGTGGTGTGTTATTTTGTCAAAAGGAACTGTTTTGTTTATCGGTCTCAATGTATATTCTTGGTTCATAGTTATTACTAATGGAATATATTGTATTGTTTAAGATAAAAAAATCAATTTTTTATGAACATAACTTTCGAATTGTCACTGTTTTCTCTATTTGTAATAGAGTAATCTCTTAACATTTGTACATTAATTAAGTCGAAACCATGAATATCATCTTCATCGGACTCATGTGACAATATATCATGATCATCAATAAATTTCATCAATGTATGTAATTCACCATGAATAAAGAAGCCTATTTTCTTATCTTTATGTGATGCAGATACTTTTCTATTGATTTGTAAACATGGAGAACAATTTTCAACATCAATCATTGTATATTGACATTCAATATTATGTGTTGTTTTGTTACGATATTCCATTGGATACATAAACTTAATTCTTTGTGGTTTGGTTAATGTACAAATACCTATTTCTTCTGACATTTCTCTAATTGTTGCTGAATTATGTGATTCATTAATATTACATGTTCCTGATCCACCAGGTTGTGTGTCTGTTGGATATCTAATGCAAATTACATAATGATCTGGATCGATCATAAAACACGGAATGTGTATACATGGTAAAGTGCGATTGGCAAATGTGAAATTATTGTTTATATTTTGTTTGTTTTTAAACGTGTATCTGTATATGTTGTATTGGTTGTATTTAATTGTTTGGCAAAATAATTGCCTTTCCAAATCATTCACATTGATCATTTAGTTTTTTGTTTTATTTGTATACTGAAAATTTAATGGAAAAAAAAATTCAATTTTTTTTGGTAATGACTGATATGAACGATCTTTTAAACGTTTTTAATGACAATGAGATTTGAAACTTCAAATGTATTTGCTTAATAATATTCAAAACATAACTGATTTTTATAATCATTGGTGCACACAATTACGTTTGATCCAATATGGTGTTTATCTAAAGCATACATTAATAAATTGGATCTTAATAATATTATGAATGTGGTCAAGGTTAATGGATTATATAATAAATGAATTTCGACCAAAAAAATAATGTGACATTAAATTATGAACACATTTGTAAAATTGTTGTTAAATTTGTTGTTAAATTTACAAGAAATTAATTTATTTTTTATTTATAATGTATTAAAATGTACTTGTTAGTTATACGCGATGCCCAATTCCATTTTTCGGTCATTATATTAACGCAAATTTTCTTTTGCGTTAATATAATGACCGAAAAATGGAATTGGGCATCGCGTATAACTTCTGGTAGTGTTTCTCTATCCCAGTCAACATCTGTAATATCATCAGATATATATACATATTTAGCATCTTCATATGTTGGTGAAATTAATTTTTATAATGGTGCAAACACAACACCAGTTTTTACTCTGCCAGCACCATCAGTTGATGGTAATTTTAATGTGTTTATTGCAAAATGTGATAATGTCACTGGAAACTTCGTGTGGGTTTCATCAATAACAGGAGCACTAACAAAAAATTTATTTATTCAGGTATCACAATCTTCGGTTTATGTGTCTGGAACTATAAGTGGAACAGCGTCGTTTGTGAACAGTGATGGATTTATAACAACACCATCTATTACATCAAGTGGAACTGACTTATATGTTGGAAAATTAAATTTATTTGGAATCTGGCAATCTTCAGTTCGTGCAACAAATTTACCATATGATGTCACTTTGCGTTCAAATTTTTATTTGTCCGACGATTCAATTTATATTGGCATGACATTAGGTCCTAATACAACTGTGTCGTTGTTTGATAGTAACAATAACTTTTCATCATTAACTCCATCTGGGTCACCAATTCCAAGCACATTGTTCGTTCAGTATGTTGTTGTAAAAACAGATGTTGTGACTTGGTCATGGGCAACACGAATATCAGGATTGACTGAATCTATATTAGTAAACTCAATGTCTTTGTCAAATAATTATGTTTATGTCAATGGTGCATATGCATCAACCATGTTATTTTATGGAAATAACAGTAATGCTTCCGCATTTGCATTAACAAATCCATCAAGTAACTCGGTGTATGTTTGTCAAATATCTAAATTAAGTGGTATAACAGGTGGATTTGTTGCAAAAATGTCGGGTGATTTTAGTGATTCATATGGAACATCACATACAACATCTGATGATTTTTATGTTTCTGCACCATACACAGGATCGGTAGGTTTGTTTGCAAAACCTGGCACTGGTTCTGCTCAACTTACTGTTAATACAGTACCAGGTGGTACTGCATCGAGACGGAACAAGATTGTTGTTGCAAAAATATCATCATCTGGATCGTGGCAATGGTTTTCTAGAATTTCTTCCATTAATACAACAAATTCTAATATAGCTGTCCAAAATCTCAGTATAACAACCGGCACAAATTTGTTTTTTTCAGCATATACATCGATTTTAAGCACTGAATTTGTATTGTTTTATAATGGTAATACTTCAACACCTGTCAGTGGATTAAATTTGCAAGGAAAGTTATCATCATCTGTTAGACATTTATTCAATGGAATGTTAGATTTTAACACTGGAAATTGGTTGTGGTCTAATATAATATCCCCATTGACAACAACTACTGGTTTGCTTAACCAACCAAGTCCTGTGGTTAACATGGATGCATCTGATGTTAGTATTTTATACACACAAAACCAATCAATAAATATATATGGTGTTGATCATACTACAATTGTGGCTACACCATCGTTAGTTTCTGGGAATTATTTTGTTCTTATAAAATATAACTTATTGTCTGGTGCATACAAATTATTCAAAAAAGTTTCTGTTCTTAGTTCTTCCTTCCCTGGTTCCACATCGTTAATTACTTCAATGAGCACGAGTAAGAGTGATAATTTTACTTATATTGCAGGTGTATACAATCGTGATGTATCTTTTTATAATGACAATATTATTGATTCAGCGTTGACACGTTTACCCAATGCATCCTCACCTCTTGTAAATCGTAACAGTGTGTTTATTTCTCAGTTTGGAGATCAACCACCTGTACCTTGTTTTGCCAAATCATCTTTATTAAACATTGAGTTACCAGAAGATGCCCAAATTGTCGACAAAAATATCAGTGGTAACGAATGGGTTGAATTTAATATCATATCATCTCCATTGTATTTAACTCGTGATCATTTGGTGTTATTAGATGATAAATCCATAACTGTTGCAGAAAATACAAAAAATAATGTTGTTAATAAAACTGATGATGTTGTTGATATTGAAACAACAGATGGAAGATTTATAGAAATAAAGGGAATTATGGTTAAAACAACTAAAAAATCAAATTAATTTCTCAATCTCATGAATAGCTTTTATCGTCTTTATAACCGAATCAGGTGTTAAAGATATAGTATCTATTTCATTTTCAACTAAAAATTGAGCAAAATCAGGATAATCACTTGGACCTTGACCGCATATACCTATTTTCTTATTATACTTCTTGCAAGTTTGAATTGCTTGTTTTATCATTATTTTAACTGCATCATTTCTTTCGTCGTATATAGACGATACTAATTCTGAATCTCTATCACAACCTAATATAGTCTGTGTTAAATCATTACTTCCTATCGAATAACTATCAACATGTTGTAAAAATTGATCAGCAAGTATAACATTTGATGGTATTTCACACATCATGCATATTTCCAAACCATTTCTCCCTCTTTCCAATCCATATTCTTTCATTGTATTTGTAACTTTAATACATTCATCAACAGTTCTGCAAAATGGTATCATGACTATAACATTAGTCAATCCTATAACTTCTCTAACATATTTAATTGCTTTGCATTCTAAACCAAATGCCTCCTTAAAAATATGTGAATAATATCTTGATGCACCTCTCCAACCTATCATTGGGTTTTCCTCTTCAGGTTCATAATCTTTTCCACCAAGTAAATTAGCATATTCATTCGATTTAAAATCACTAAATCTAACAATAACTTTATTAGGATAAAAAGCAGAACCAATTCTCGCTATTCCATATGTCAATTTCTTAATATAATAATCAATTGGGTCATTATAACCAATTAATTTCTCATCAATCATTTGTTTTGTTGTTTGATCCGTTATTTTATCATAATTAATTAATGCCAGTGGATGTACTTGGATAAAATTATTGATAATAAACTCTTCCCTTGCCAATCCCACACCACTATTTGGTATTCTAGCTATCTTATATGCTTGATCTGGTGAAGCCACGTTCATCATAATCTTTGTTTTAATTTTTGGAAGATCAGATATTTTTGTTTTTATAATTTCGTAATCCAATTTACCTTCATAAATATATCCAGTTTCTCCTTCAACACAACTTGCCGTTACTAATTCATTATTTTTTAATATTTGTGTACAATTGGTCGCGCCGACTATACAAGTTATTCCTAATTCTCTAGCAACAATTGCTGCATGACATGTTCTTCCACCTTTTTCAGTAATAATACAACTACTTTTTTTCATGATTGGTTCCCAGTCAGGATCAGTGTTAGTAGTAACTAATATATCTCCGTTATTGAAATTATCTGTATCGTTAATATCAAATAATATTTTCACATTACCAGACGATATACTATCTCCCACAGCTATACCTTGTAATTTAGGAGTCTTGTTTATTGACAACATTTTATATTCAATCAATGTATCATCAGTTTTTCTTGAATGAATAGTTTCTGGTCTAGCTTGGACTATATATAAATCTTTATTATCATATGCCCATTCAACATCAACAGGACACCATTGATTTTTAATTTTTGTGTAATAGTTTTCTATTTGAATTACCCATTTTGATAATTTAAGAATAATATCATCTGGAATACAAAATCTATTTCTATCTTGTGTTGCTACTTGTATTGTTTTTGTGGGTTCGTGATTCAGTGAATATGATGTATCATAAATTAATTTGATAGATTTTTCACCTAGTTTTTTATCAACAATAGAATCATAACCTTGATTTAAAGTAGGTTTAAACACAATATATTCATCTGGTTTAACACTTCCATCAACAATTAACTTTCCCAGACCATAAGATGCATTTATTAAGACTATATCTTTAAATCCAGATTCAGTATCCAAACTAAAAGCTACACCAGAACTTCCATTATCAGATCTTACCATTTTTTGAACACAAACAGATAGTTTAATTTTCTTATTATCATAATTCATATTGTTCCGATAATGAACAGCACGTTCATTGAATAACGATGCAAAACACAATTTAATTTTATGTAACACATCATCAATACCAGATATATTCAAATATGTATCTTGTTGTCCAGCAAATGATGCATCTGGCATATCTTCAGCCGACGAAGATGATCTAATTGCAACATCAGTATTTTCTTGGTTATACTTTAATGAAAGTTGTTGATATTGATGTAATATTTCTTGTTTAAAATCATCAGAAAACACACCATTAGTAATAGCATCACGAATTTTGTGACTGGATGCTTTAATTTCATTTTCATTTGACAAGGATGATAATATAGTATTAATTGTTGTTGATATATTGTTGTAATTTATGAAATCGTCATAACCAATTGTTGTTACTATAAATCCATTTGGAATGTTAATGTTGAGACTTGTAAGATTATTAATCATTTCACCAAGAGATGCATTTTTTCCTCCGACAAGTTCAACTTCATTAATATTTGTCTGTGACAATAACTTAGTTCTCATTATTAAATGATTGGTATTTAATTTTAAGTAAAAATATTGGTAATCGTTTTTGTGGACATGTCATTGTGATGCTTTTCTGGATGTGGACTATATTAAATACATGTGTGTGGTGATATTTTCTGAATGCGGGACTATATTAATGTGTGTATGATATTTGAATGATTCTTGAACACGGGACTATATTAAATGAATGGTGTGTGATGTTGTCTGAATGTGGGACTATATTAAATGAATGTTTGTATGCTTTATGAACACGGGACTATATTAAATGAATGGTGTGTGATGTTGTTTAAATACTTCTTGAACACGGGACTTTATTAAATAAATGTATGATGATATCGCCTAAATGCTTTATGAACGCAGGACTATATTAAATGAATGTGTGTATAATATTATTTGAATGCTTCTTAAAACACGGGACTATATTAAATGAATATATGTGTGCTGTTGTTTTGATGCTTTTGTATGTCAAATATTTAGATATATGATATCGTCTAAATGCTTCTTAAATGCGTAACTATGTCAAATAATTAGATATATAATATCGTTTAAATGCTTCTTAAAACACGGGACTATTAAATGAATGTGTGTATGATATTATCTGAATGCTTTCTGAACACAAGACTATATTAAATGAATGTGTGTGATGTTGTCTGAATGCTTTCGTATGTCAAATAATTAGATATATGATATCGTCTAAATGCTTCTTAAATTACGAGACTTTATTAAATAAATGCATGTGTGCTGTTGTTTGAATGCTTTCGTATGTCAAATAATTAGATATATGATATCGTTTAAATGCTTCTTAAATGCGTAACTATGTTAAATAATTAGATATATGATATGGTCTAAATACTTCTTAAAACACGAGACTATATTAAATGAATGTATGTATAATATAGTCTAAATGCGTAACTATGTTAAATAATTAGATATATGATATAGTCTAAATGCTTCTTAAAACACGGGACTATATTAAATGAATGGATGTGTGTTGTTATTTGAATGCTTTTGTATGTCAAATAATTAGACATATGATATCGTCTAAATGCTTCTTAAAACACGGGACTATATCAAATGAATGCATGTATAATATAGTCTAAAATGCTTCTTAAAACACAAGACTATATTAAATGAATGTATGTGTAATATGGTCTAAATACTTCTTAAAATACGGGATTATATTAAATGAATGTATGTGTAATATGGTCTAAATACTTCTTAAAATACGGGATTATATTAAATGAATGTATGTGTAATATGGTCTAAATACTTCTTAAAATACGGAACTATGTTACATGACTACATGTATAATATTGTTCGAATTCTTCCGAACGTAAAATTATGTCAAATAATTAGATGCATAATATCGTCCAAATGCTTTTTGAACACGAGACTATATTAAATAAATATATGATTGATGTTATCTAAATGCTTCCTGAACACAGACTATATTAAATAAATGTGTGTATATTATTGTTTGAATACTTTCTGAACATAGAACTATATTAAATAAATGTGTGTATATTATTGTTTGAATACTTTCTTCATACGAAACTATATTAAATAATTAGATGTATGATATCGTCTTGATTCTTCCAAACATAAAATTGTGTCGAATGATTAGATGTATTTTATTGTCTATATTTTCTATCACAAGATTTTATCAAAAATCTACATAATGTTGTTCTTATGTTTTTAAACATAGAATATCATCTGAATACTTTCAAATTATTAAATCGGCGAGCGTTTAGCGAGCCGCGATGCACAAATTTGGTATATATTTTGTTTATGTTTGTTAAATATTTAAATTGTGTGGTAAATATTGTTGTTGATGGATAATAGATAATGTTTATTGTTTTTATGTTTGTTAATTTTAAACAATGATTTTTAAGTGATGATTTTTAAATGATGATTATCAATATATCAACATTATTGACCATGATATTTAAATAATATACAAACGCATACAAAATATATACCAAATATTTGCATCGCGGCTCGCTAAACGCTCGCCGATTTAATAATATATTGTTAACACGTTAATCAAATAATTTGAACATTACATTATTGTAATCGTTGTTATATTCACATCAAGAAATAGGTCTAACAATGAATAATTTACGGATGCATATTACTAATGCATAATACTAATGGATGTATTTCAACCGGTTATCATGGTAATATTGATATTGTTGAATATTAACATAAACATAAACATATTGGATTGAATCGTTTGAATAATAATGAGTATGCATTTAAATGCCATAAAAAAATGAAATAATAACATTGTACACAACATATCTTAATTATAATTAAACAAATGAATACAGTTGATATTAATTATGTGGTGAATAAATTCAATGACGAATTTATACAAAAACGTGTGTCCTACATAGATACAAAAAGATTTGTGCATAATAAATTAACAAAAGTGCGTTTATTATACACATCAACAGTGGCATCAAACAAAAATGTCAAAAAGACATGTAACATACACGTCAAATATAGCATTAATATTATCGCTTGATGGCGATCATATAAAACAAAAAACATTGTGTGTTATTAAAAAATACTCAAAATTATTAGATGTCAAGAAAATATCTATTATGTTATGTTGTATTTATTATAATATTAAAGTAAAATTAATATTTTATAAAATGACTAATGATGATATTAATTCAATCATTAATGTGTCAATATACGAAAATAACAAATATTATCTTAATTATATAGATAACAATATTAATGTTATAAATTTTATAGGTGAGGATAAATTCATTAGTCTTTTACATGAGATATCAGATATGAATTTAAATAATTTTGTGTTGTTCATTGCAAAAAGATTGCAAATTGATAATAGTTATGATGATGGTGATTCCTTTGGAGGTATATTTAACAAAAGATTTATTGTTAGTTCCCTTTGTACGGAAAACATGCAGTTAAATATAATTAAACCGTTACATAAAATATTTAAATTAACAGGAGAAGATTTTCAGTCAAATGACGATGAAATTATGTATAATATTCGCAATAATAATCGTGTCGATATTGTTAAGTATTTGCATAAAAAATGTGATAATATATGTTATTATAATTTGATTCGTAATAATAATAAGCTTGATATTTTTAGGTATTTATATGAAGAAATTAAATTATCAAAAGATGATTTTAAATTATATTTTAGATCATATGAATATGAACATCTTGAAATTTTCAAATATTTGTATGAAAAAATTAAATTAACAAAAGAAGATTTTCAAATGGAAAATAACAATGCATTTAAATGGGTTTGTAAATATGGTTGTATTGAAATTGTCAAATATTTACATCAAGAAATTGGATTAACAAAAGAAGATTTACAATCACAAGAAAATAATAAAACTTTATATTTTGATCCTGAAGATTCTAAGTATTTGCATGAACATATTGGATTAACTTTTTCAGGTCATAAAGAGTGGTGAATTATAAACACAAAAAATGAAATAATAACATTGTACATAATGTGTCTTAATTATAATCAAAACAAATGAATACAGTTGATGTTAATTATGTGGTGAATAAATTTATTAACAAAATATCATGTAAATTACCAGGTAGACATTCTTCATGTACATCAAATATAGCATTATTATTATCTCTTGATGGCAATTATATAAATCAAAAAACATTATGTGTTATTAAAAAATACACAAAAATATTAAATGTTAATAAAATATCAGTGGTAATAAAATGTATTAGGTATGGTATTAAAGTTAAGTTAATATTTTACAAAATGTTCGACAATGATATTAATTTAGTTATTATGTCTGCATTAAATTTTAACAATAAATATTATCTTGATTATATTGATGATAATGTTAATGTTATGAATCATATGGATAGAAAATGTTATGTTTCATGTTTTTACAAATCATCAGAAAAAAATAATGTTAATTCTGTATTATTTCTTGCAAAAAGATTACAAATTGATAATGATAATAATGATAGCGATAGTGATAATGATAATTATGATAGCGATAGTGATAGTGATAGTGATAGTGATAGTGATAGTAGTAATGATAGTGATAATAATGATATTGATAACGATTATGATTATATGCTTAACAAAAAAGCAATTGTTAGTTCACTTTGCACAATTAAAATGCATTTAAATATCATTAAACATTTACAAAAAATATTTAAATTAACAAAACAAGATTTTAAACTGAACAACAATAGTGTTATTAGATATGCGTGTGCAACAGGTCATGATGTTATTGTTAAATATTTGCATAAGAAAATAAAATTCACAAAAGAAGACTTAAAAATACCACATGGTAAATATTTTGTTAGCTTGTTATTAAATTGTTGTGAATTGGCTTGTGAATATGGAAATCTTGACATTATCAGGTATTTGCATAAAGAATTTGAATTAACAAAAGAAGATTTTGGATCATGGAGTTGCATGTATTCTTGTAAAAATGGACATATTAATGTTGTTAAGTATCTTCACAAAGAAGTTGGGTTAACAAAAAAAGATTTTTCAGTCATATTATAACCATGCATGTAAAATGGCTTGCAAATATGATTATATTAATATCATTGAATATTTACACGAAGAACTTGGATTTACAAAAAGATTTTAATGATGAATATGGACGCACATTGGCTCGTCCAAATGGACGAGTTATTACATATCTGCGCAATGAATTTGGATTAACTAAATAAATTTATGTCTACAAAATGCACAGTATTTTGATTGTTTATCTATACTATTTATTGCACAATCTTCACATTCTATTGCTTTGCAACAAGGCATAATGTATTTTATATTTTTACTCGATTCTTCAAAACATAAACTGCATGTAAATGGTTGTAAAGATGGTTCACAAAACGAATCAATTAATTTTCTTGTCATTTTTAATGGTGGATTATATTCGTAATCATCATTGAAAATTTCTTCTTCTTCTTCATCATTATTGCTGCTATATTCGTCGTCGTTATCAAGTGAATTTATATAGTGAATTATGTTTGTGGAATTATTATTTGTTATTGTTATTGAATAATTATTCATAATATCTGACAATGATGTTAGATTGTTATTTATTAAAAATATAAGCATATCAACATCATCATTAATAATGGCGTCGCTTATTAGCGTTTCGGTTGATATATGTTCCTTAATGTATTTTTTTGTGTCATAAGTTATGCTGTTAATCAGCTTAATAACATTGTAAAAATCAATATAGTTATTACTAACTAATTTTAATATATTTTCATCTATCATATGAGACATTTTAATTAGTTCATAATCATTGTCTATCAATTGTTCATAAGATATATTCAATAACTTTATCATTGTTATAAATGTAGTTGTTGATGTTGCATATTTCAACATGTTAATTGTTAACAAATTTTTGCTGTGCAAATAAATTGCATTAGAATTGTCAATAAAATTTAGTCTATTTGCAACTAATTCTAATTTAGAATCATCCCAAAACTCTAAAGGAATGATGATATTAGCGATGCGAGGAATATCATCATTATCAATATCTTGTGATTTAATATTAAAATATTTATAAAATTCATATCGAAATATATTCAAGTATATTTTATTGTCAATAATATATTGTCTATCAAACAAATCACATATATATAATTCTAATATTGTTGCAATTTTTGGATGTTTTTTATATTGATGATTTTTTATTATGTTTTTATTTATCTTATTAATATTTAATAACACTTCATTGACATGATTATTTTCTATTAACAAACATACATAATTTTCAATATCTAGCTTGTCAATTATATTTGGATAATTATTTTTAATTGATTTCATAACTATCTCATCTGGTAGGTAACCATTGTTAATGTGATTGGCAATTATTTGTTCAGGTGGACTCAAATACAAATATATATCATTATTTTTATATATAGTCTCAGGACGATATCTAGTTATATCATAATTTAAATATATACTAAATGCGGATACAGCATGTAAATCTTGTGTTTTCAAATCATAAAAATCAATAGTGTTAAATATTTTTATTAATTTAATATATTTTTCATTATTGTTTGAATTTTTATTAATTACATTGACAATTTCTTCTTTTGTGAACAAATGTTTGAGATTCATTAATGAAGTGTATGTAATTATATTAAAATTATTTTCAAGTAAATAACACTTAAGTTTATGTTTATTTTCATTAATAATTATTGACAATAATTTGTTTTCAATATTAAATTTAGTGTAAGTGTTTAGCATCATGGTTAGTATTCCTAAATTATCTTTGTTTAACTTTATCAGCAGTTTAATTTTGTCTTGATCATTGCGTTTTATCAATTTTCTTAATGTAAATATAAAATTATCGTATTTACTGTACATGTTAATATCTAGCCATTTTGTCGTTTCATTAGATTGTTTTGTTGTATTATTTATCATAAAATTATATTTACTTTCTGCTGTTTCATTGTCGGTGTCATTAAATTGAAAATATTCATTAAGTAAATTTATACATAATCTATTATTATCGGGTTTGTAAATGTTCTGTTTGGTATTTATTTGAGAAATGGCTGTTGGACTATACTCTTTAATCGGCAATGAATTAATTTGATCATATAAATATTCAATTATATCATCATTATCTTTTTCTTGGAGAATTAAATACAACAAATTGTTTAAGTTATTGATGTCGGCAAAATAATCTATTGGAAAATTTAAGTATTTTAAAGTGTCTATATCATTAATAATGTTGGTTAATAAATATGGACATGCATATAAGATATCATTTGACAAATTTAATTGTTGGAGTATTTGAAGATTCTCAATTGGTTTCATATATTTTGGAACAATTACATTCAAATCATATTTTCTGATAAACTTAATTGTTTTTTTAGATAAATATTGGTTAAACAATTGAACAATTTTTGTATCGTCTGTGTTGTCTTGAAAGATTTTGTTGTTTTCATATAAATATCGAACCGATCCAATATAATCATTATTGAGTAACCATTCCAATGTTAATGTAACAAATTGTAATGAATCATAATGTTCTATATGATCATAGTAAAAAATGCTAAACTTCATTTATCTAATAGTAATAATAGGAAATATTATATTATAAATTAAGATATCAATTTTTTTGTTTTTGTTTTATTGATGTATTTTAACGACATTTTCTAGATAGTCAATACATTTTTCGTTATACAATTTACTAATCTTGTTACAAACTACTGTGTAAAATGTGGTAAATTCTTCTTTTGGTAGTTTGATAATTTCATATAAGTATCTAACAACATTAATCATGTTATTAACATCATATTTTTGAGCATATTTTCGTAAATAATCGTTCATTTTTAAATCATTGTTTGACAAATTAAAATTTTCATGAAGATATTTAAGGATATTTATGTGTCCATTTTCTTTGGCATATCTAAAACATGCACAATTTCTATGTTGAAAATCACATTTATTAAAACCAATTTTTTTATGTAAATATTTTGTTACACTAAAATCGCCTTGATTACATGAATATTCACATATTTGATTATTGTATATCATGAAATCTTCTTTTGTTGCATTTGTGTTTTTATGTAAGAATTTAATATGTTTAATATTTTTAATATAAATGAGATAACAAAAATATGGTGGATTTGTTATTTCAATTATAAGTCTGTCAATATTAATTTGTTTATTTATTTTATCGAGACTATACAAATTATTAGTCGTGAATGATAGTTCAATTATATTATAAATATCCATCATGTCTATAAATTTGGCAATAGGAGTTATGTTTATGTTGTACTTGATGCATTTGAATATAATATTTTTATTTTTTTGGTTCAAGAATTTTTTGTTTTTGTTAATAATATTTCTTGTGTTCTCATTGATTTTATTGTTGTCAATTGAAATAAATGTTGATATATTATATGTAAATGATACATGTCTTTTTGGGGGTGTGTTTATGTGTTTGTTTAATTGACATTGAATATCGACTATATCCATTTGTTTGAAGTATATATGTGATTATTTTTAGTGTTAGTTGATCATTTTTTTATTTTTTTGTTGTGAAAAAAATAATTATCCAAATTATTGATATAATGAATTGGTGGATATTATTATTAAGTGTTTTGTTAGTGTTGGCAATTGTTGTCATAATTTTAATGGCTTTTGGTGTAATAGACATGTCAAGTCCTGCACCTCCTGTAACATGTCCGAAAACATCTTCGTCTCCTCCTCCTCAATCATGTGCAGAAGTTACTATTGGAGGCCAAGCATGTCGATCGCCTAGCACATGTAATAGTGTTACATGCAGTGAACCAGATTATTATAGCGCCATTAGATACGATGAGTTGAAAAAAGATCGTGTTTTAAAAACAGATAATGCTGCTGTTGCAGAATTATGCAGAAGCAAAAATTATGTTGATGAAAAAAGTGAGGATGTCAAAAAACGATTATGTTTAACTTGTCCATATAAAAGAAGAATTGAATTACGTGAAGGAGAATCAATATTAGCAGGTGAAAGTTTATGGAGTTCTACAACTCCTGGTGAAACTGGATGGGCTTTAACTGTAAATTATGATGGTGGATTTGGTGTCACGTGGTTTGATAAATATCAAGGATATAATCCAAAGCAACAAAACTCGAATATGGCAAATAAAACAAATTCAGCATATCCATTGTATGCACCTTTCCAAAATTGTGATATTAGATGTGGATATTCTCTAGATAAGTATGCTGGAATATATAGAGGATGGCGATATCTTGATGAATCTTTCATATATATTGAATTAACAAATGGAACTTTAACAGCACATTTTGCTAATACTACTGGTAAAAAACCGGCAGAATTATTACCTAAGTATTCTGGAACTATTAAATCTCTCAAAATAAGTTCAACTGATGGTAGATTTATTGTAAATGATGTTCCTATTCCTAATGGTACCGTCATAACGAAAGATATTGGTGATGCCAATAATCCACAAATATGGTGGTCTTAAAAAAATGAAAAATATAATCTTGAGCGCGTGCGGACTATATTATAGCAAAATGAATACTCTTGAAGTAATTATGTATGGAATGTTGTGTGGATTTATTGGTTATAGCATATATAATATTAATCAACCATTATATGCTGCATTTGTGGTGTCATTATTGGCGTGTTTAGTAATGTTTATTCAGACGATATTAATATTTTGTCATATTAATCATGTTGTGAGTTTTTTTGGTATATATTTAACAAAAACAGCAAGACAATATAAAATTACCAGAAATATATCAAGAGTAATGATTATTGTATATTTTATATCATTGTATATTTATGCATATAACATAATACATATCAAGCGAGATCTTGATAATTATTTTCAATAAAAAATTGATTTGTTTATTCTAAATAACGTGATGTCTATAATGGTACGCGACGTTGTATATTCTCTGGATTAACCGAGAATATAATATGAATATAACATATATTCTATTGGATGGCGTTTTCTATGAAAGTATGCCAAAAAGTGGACATATGTTGTATTGTGCCTTAACAAGTGATAGAAATGAACAATTGTGGAATATTGTTGGTTCTAAATACTGGAATCGTGATGTCAGTACACCGGGTAATATTATTGCCGAAATGATTTTATTAAAATCATACAAACATACCGATGCTGTTATTATTAAACGTGTAGAATCAGATGTTTATATAATACATAAATCAGGATGTTTTATTATGTTTCACAGTAAAGTTTGTATGAATTATCGAAATGGTGAATATATAGATAAAAGCATTAGTTGTTATACTCAAAGAACAAATTATGTCTATCATGATGAAAAAATATATAGAATTAGACTAGTTGATGGTAGTGTTGAGTGTGTTTTGGCAAATGGTATTGGAAAATATTTATTGGGTATTAATTTTTTTGTGTTGGATGACTTCAATGTTAATCGCATATATTTGACTCATATCGGTGTATGCAAGTCGTTCAGTCATCGCAAGCTTTTTCGCGAAGATAAACTAATTGTTTGTATTTGTGTACGATGTTGTTTTATTTCTTTATTTTCTTTTAGTGTGTGAAAAAATTGAAAAGTATTTATATTCGCGGGATATGTGTTTAGTAACATTAAATGAGCAAGACTATAATAACACATAATGGACAATTTCATTGTGATGAAGTTTTGGCATATACTATGCTTAATAAGCTATTCCCAGACAATGTATTAATAAGAACTAGAGACATTGATATAATTACCAATGGAGATATAGTCATTGATGTTGGCAAAGTTTATGATCATTCCAAATGTAGATATGATCATCATCAAGAATCGTGTACAGAAACATTTGACGGAGACACAATATTATTATCAAGTGCTGGACTTATATACCGGCATTATGGACGAGACTATATTAAATTAATAATTGGGACTGAATGTGAAGATGGATTATATAAAGATGTTTATAACAATATCATAAGAGAAGTTGATGCTATTGATAATGGCTTAAAGCAAGCTGTTACTAACAAGTATTATGTAAATACTGGTATATCAAGAATGGTTGGACGAATGAACGGAAATGATAATAATGATCATGAAATACAAATGATTAGGTTTCACGAAGCTAGTAACTATATTGAACTTGTTTTGGAAATTATCATACGAGACTTATACAATAAAAGTAAATCATTTTGTAATGAATATGATTTAATGTGCGAATTATTAGATAATAGAGGTGATAAGAATTATGTTGTGATAGAATTTGAATGTATTAACTGGCGTGATTGTCTAAAAAAATACAGTGAAACCCATAAATCATGTGGTGTTGTTGATTTCTTGATATACAAAGACAACAATATATGGAAAATAAGAAATACCTTTAATAAACACTTAAAAGATGAATTATATGTGTTAGAGCATTTAACAAACCCAGATGACTTGATTTTTATACATAAAATGAAATTTATTGGATCATGTAAATCATTAGAAACTGCCATAGAAATTGCAGAAATGAGCAAATAAAAAATGAATTATTTATTCTAAATCAATACTGACTATATCATATCAACAATATGTTGACGATCAATAAAAATGACATTACTTTTGGCACACCTATCGTCAATGAAGACAAAGTTCTTATACCATTAACATGGAAACAAACAAAGGCATTTACTTTGCAACCAGTATCGTCTATATCTTGTAATAATGTTATTATTAGATCTGATATTGGTCGTGGAAAAATATGGTTGATAATAAAAAAATCAATAGATTCACAAGATATATTTTCGATGATAACATATTTAGATAAAACAATTCATGAAAAATTTGGAAAAAAAATTAATCCTAAAATATTTAGCAATGATTGTATAAAAATATGCATTTATTCAGCAAATAGTCTAATAAATTGTATGATGTATTGTGATTGTATTAATAACGGTGACATACCATTAAATACCAATATTTTAGGATCAACTGATTTAAACTTACTTTTAAATAAACTCAATAAAATATTAAGTGTTACGAGTGAAATGAGAATTAAAATTAATATTCCGGCATTTGGATATTGTGATTCGAGTGATATGTATAATCTAGCATTAGATGCATCTTGTTTATATTTTATGTTGCAAAACAATGCAAATTTAATTAATATTGATATTTCAGAATCATGTTTCAATTGTTAAATTATTTTCTACAATGTCTTCTATTTCTTTTATTTTTCTCATAATTCGTTTATCGTTTTGAAATATTGGATTGATGAAAATATAATGATTATCAATGTGATCTTTATTTAAAATTTTAATTGGTTTAATGGTCAAACTATAAATATATGCATTTTCTGCATATTTACTTATGCCAACATAAATGTATTTGATTTTTTGATTAAAGTAATATGTAATGATTTTATTTATATACATTTTTTCATAGTTATTCTTGCGATATTTTCTGAAAATATATAAACAAATATGTATTGGTTTAGAATCCAGTGATACATATAATTTTAATGGAGAATATGGTATATTATCAAATTTCATATGTGTGTAGCCTATTATTTTATTTTCATGATGAAGATATGATCCACTTATAATATGTGATTTAATTTCTTCAATGTTTGTCGTACCAAATGTATTTATTAAAGAATCTATATCATCAGCTTCAATATTTTCTAACAATATTGATTTATCCGAAAGTGGCAGTATAAAGTCCATTATTAATTATTGTTTGGAGAAAATAATTTAATTATTTGACATTCACTACATATTTGAATATAATCTGAATTGTAAATATGTGTCTTATGTGAATGATCATTATATTTATGTATTCTGAATGTATTTGCAACATTCTTAATTTCTTTGTTCCAATTCAATTTAAAATCATGTATAAATTTAATCAAATAATCTGCTTTTTGTCCATATAACGGTATGTATGATTTTCCATTTCTTTGTGATATCAATTCAATAATTTGAGAACCATCGAATATATAAAAAGCACAGGTTGACAATGATAATATTGACAATTTTATTGGAATTATATTTGATGGTGACAATTTGTTATTTTCTTGAGAAATTGTAACAATATAATCTTGTAAATATATTTTATATGTTAATAATTTGTTATTTTCAAGTGTGTTGTGAGTTATTTTGTTGTTAGGTAGTGTCTTATTTGATGTTGATATATGACATTTCCAATTTGTTGTTAATGACAATATATTCCATATTTTATCATTTGACATATCATCTAGTTTTGACATAACCAAATCATACTGATCCACATGATATATTCTGTGGATATGACCTGATATGAAAATAAAATATTGCATTTGTTAGTGATGTTAGTAATTTTTCTAATGATTTGTTATAATCATTTTTTTACAAAAAAAGTGATGAAGTATATATCTTGAAATACATAGTCATTAATAGTAAGTTAGGAATGAATTTTCTATTAATTGCTGGTGAAACGTTGTCAATGGGTTTTCATAAATATTTCGATGAGAAATATTTTATAGTTGTTGATCCATACCATTTATTATTACAATTACGATATTGTGGTGTAAATGTACTTGACAAGTCAAAAGTAGTTCATGTTGTTAGTTTGCATCAAAAATTGGACATTATGTGTATAGCACATGATTGTATATATACTAAATCAGTTAATGTTATTGATTCGTGTTCATTAATAGACTATATTATTGAACATTATAAAAGTTTTATTGACATAACATTAGAAACACTTCCTGAAATGAGATATGATACATGCAAAGCAATATTATTATATGCCATTAAGTATGAATTATGGGATATTATTGAATATTTGGTTTCACACGAACTGTTTTTCTCGGAAATGTCTCTGTACGAAAGTTATGATTACGAATTGCATTTGGTCAAAGTAAGTGGTAATGAGAAAATTTACAAATTAATTTATGATAGTCTAGAAAAAAATTGATTATTTTTTGTTTGCTTATTTTTTTTATTAATTGATAATATCATGAACAAATTAATCGACAAGTCTGTTAAAGAAAGATTTAAGACTCGATTTGATGATAATGATAAAATATTACGCAATGTGGCTAATTATGGTTTAAATGCAGGAGATAAGGCCGTGTTGTTACGCAATGGTGAATATTATAATGTTGAAATTGAAGCATTAGAAAGAATACCAAAATTATATACAAGCGAAATTATAAAAAAAGCATATAAACATTTTTGCGAATCAGACATACCATATGTTATTGGATTATTAGAAATACGTGAAGAATTTGCCAAATATGGTGAAGATTGTATTCATTATTTGTTTTTTACATGGTTCTCTAAAAATGATATAGCTGTACCTAGTATTATTAAAAATGACGTTAAATTAAATGATTCTAAGTTTTTAGAAAAAATACTTATGACTGTTGAAAAACCATTGGCGGGTAGGTTAATGGTGACAGGTATTGGTAAAGCATTGCCAGAATCTTGGCTAGGAATGATATTTGAAAATGGTGCAGCTATGCACCAGGCAATGAATAGTTTAGACAATCGTATTGGTAAGCCACCTGTTACATACTGTGTTATATATTCAATGATGATAGTTGGATCAGAATTATGGAAAAATGTTAATGATGTTGTTATCAAAAAAAATTCATTAATCATGTACATAAGTGACATTGGAAATGGTTTAGAATCTTACATAGCTTATGATAATAGATTTGATGATGATGTTAGAAATAAAAATGGAGATGAAAATATGGTTCATGTAGGTGCTGGATTTTATATAGTCGTGAATAAGAATATATTTGATA
>Ga0255138_1000010_pt1 | contig 61032 bp, 54 predicted proteins | sample Law_Colum_RepA_8_FD_188545 | JGI IMG/M metagenome (GOLD analysis project Ga0255138, IMG submission 188545) | Freshwater microbial communities from St. Lawrence River, New York, United States - Law_Colum_RepA_8d | ecosystem: Environmental > Aquatic > Freshwater > River | place: USA: New York... | reverse complement strand
GAGCCGGCACCGCTGTTTGAGACGGAACGGATTGAGTCGGCGCAAACAACTGAGGCCGAGCGGCTTCTTGAGCCGGCGTCTGGACGCTCGGCACAGTGATCAGTCCTCGCGGCATGACCGACGCCGCAGCGACTTCGCTTTCCTTTGGCACAATAGCCGTATCCCCAAGCAGCGCGCGAATCTGCGCGCGAATCAGCGCGCTTTGCTGCTTGAACGCAGGGTTTTCCGCGAGCAGACCCTCACTCATTGCAGGCGATCGAATTGCCGTGTCGCTGAACGCTACGGAGGTGGTGATGACTGAGCGCCCATTCAGCAACTGTAAGGTGCGAAAAGACAGCGGTAAAGCCTCGGGGCCAGCGGCCATGAGCAGCCCCGAACCGGCGTCGGGGGCGCTAAACGCTCCGCTCGAATCTGGCTGGATCATGCCACTTTCATTCAAAGTGGCAATCGTTGCGGCAAGCTGCGGGTCGTCTATTTCTTGCAAAGCCGCCTCAAAATAGGATTCAAAAGGCGATGTTGCGCGTTGCGCAGCTGACAACTGATTGCTCGCAACGTCTGCAACAGAGATCTTGCTAAGGATGGCAGCGATGTTGAATTCCGGCTGGATCTTCATTATTACTATTTTATTCCTATGTATCTGTTTTACGGTCCATGGGGGTTGCGTTGAACGCTTACATGCATGATTAGGCAATAATCAGGCCAACGCAAAAATCCTCATTGCCGGCGCCGGTAATTAAACTGCAAGGTGCAAGACTCCTCCTCGCTCAAGTTTTCTGTACGTTGCTCCTTTTCTTGCAGGCGCTCCTCGCTTAGCTCTCGCATTTTGTCAAACTTCTGTATCTCGCCATGGTGACCCGCCAGATTCTTTTGGGTTTCGCGGACTTTGAACGCCAACGACTCAGCCTCTGTGCCAAGCTGCTCGCGCATCCGATGAAGTTGGAGCTGATACCTTGAGCGCTGCAATGGCGACCCCTCAGCACTGACTGAATATTCAGCCACCAATCCCTCAATGTAAGCCATGCGCTCACGAATATAATTATACTGCCGGAGAACAGTCTGAAGCTGCCGATTTACCAGGCTTGCCTTGGACTCTTCTTTGTTAATCAATGCTTGCCACACCTTTGTTTTCATGACGAATCTCCAAGAATCTGATTTAACATCAGCCACGACTCTCTTAACGAAAAATTTTCGTCGGATTGTTGCTGTAAAAATGCGACCAACTTGGGATGGTGCCGGATGGCCTCATCCAGCTCAGGATTGATATTCTGGTCATAGGCTCCGACCTGAATGAAATCTTCCTTTTCTCGATAAACAGCACAGAGCCTGCGTAACCGCTGGGCAAGCAGCGCGCGCTTTGGATCAAGCAGGCTATTAGCAAGCCGTGAGATTGAGCCGTTCAGATCGATAGCAGGATAGTGAGCAGCATCAGCCAGTGAACGACTCAACATGACTTGACCGTCCAGTGATGCCCGGCAAATATCAACGATGGGGTCATTGCGGTCATCCCCTTCCGCCAGCACCGTGTAAAAGCTAGTGATAGAGCCGTGGCCATCACGCCCCGCCCCTGGCCTTTCGATCAGATTGGGAAATAAACTGAAAACCGAGGGTGGATAACCTTTTGAGGTTGGAGGCTCACCCATTGCCAACCCGATCTCGCGCTGTGCGTGTGCCACGCGCGTCATGCTGTCCAACAGCAGCAGGACATGGCGCCCCTGGTCACGGAAATACTCACTTACCAGATGCGCCAGCTTGGCAGCTTTGATGCGTGCTACCGGTGATGAGTTTGCCGGCGCGGCAATCACTACCGAGTGTGAAAGCCCCTCTTCACCAAGAGTGTTCTGCACAAAGTCCTGAACCTCCCGGCCGCGCTCCCCAATCATTCCTATCACCACCACATCAGCAGCCGTGTTGCGCGTCAACATTCCGAGCAGCACACTTTTGCCAACACCCGACCCGGCAATCAGACCAATGCGCTGACCCCGTCCGATCGTCAGCGCCGTATTGATGGCTTTGACGCCAGTGTCCAGAATGGTATCGATTGGCCCACGCTCCATAGGGTTCAGCAGCACACCATCCAGGTTGGCTCGGCACTGGTAATCAATACTTCCTTTTCTGTCGATAGGGTTCCCAAAACCATCTATGACCCGTCCGATCAGCGCGTCACCTAACTGCCCCAGCGACTGACTGGTAACCACATGCACTCTGTCGCCAGGGCTGAGTCCGTCGATACCGGCATAGGACATCAAAATCAATTTTTTGTCGAAAAACCCGATGACTTCCGCATCCGTTACTTTTTTGAGAGCGGCTGACTCAATGGCACACTGCGCTCCGATTGGGGCGTACAATCCCTCCGCTTCAATGGTGGTCCCCGAGACTTTCGATAATCTCCCGGAGGCCTGTATGAGTGGCAGCAAGGCGTGCTGACGCCAGTGGTCAAAAGATTCGCAGATCACCTCGTGGGTCGAGTACCGATCAACAAGATGTCCTGACATCAGCTTCCTCCAGCCAGCAAAAGATTGCTGCCAGTAACGGGAGCCGCACTGGGCGTATCTGCTGTCAACGACGACAGCAACTGCCGGGAAATCATTGTCAATTTGGTCTCGATGAGCTCTGAAATTCGAGTGGCGCCCATCTCGACTTCCACATCGCCCGGCCTTAAGCGGTCATCGTGAGTGAATTGCACGGCCTCATGTGCTTTCACTAACCGGGCACAGTGAGATTCAAAATCTGACCGGCTCAGCCGAACCGCGACCACATCATTGCCATGCAGCCGAATCTCAGCAAGACAGCGCTCTATGAGGTTTTCGCACCATTGGACGTTAATGGACAGCTCAGCGCGAACGATCTGACTGGCAATGAACATCGACAACTCGGTGACTGATTTTTGTAATCCTGACATATCAACCTTTGAGGCCGAAAGCGAGTTGATCAGATCACGGAATCCCTGCTCGTTGTCCACCGTCTGCTGCCCCATCTCGTCGAGCGCCTGCCTTTTACCAGCGTCGAACGCAGCAGACCTGAGTAGCTCAAGTTCAGCGTCCGTTGTTATGCGGGAATTGGGAGGTATTGCTAACGGCTCTAAATGCTGCGCCGCCGCACCGAATTGCTCAGGCGAGAAAGGATTCGCAGAGATTTCACTGCCCTCGTCATCTGCTACAGGTTGCCATGCCGGCGCTGGCTGGTTCTGTGTGGATAACTGACCCAATTGCTTGGGCGACCACGGCGAAAACTTGGGCTTCTCGATTGCTGCCTGTTCAAGTGGGTGCGTCACATAAGTCCGCGACGCCTTGCTGGCAGACAACAGCTGGTTGAGTTTCCAATCAATATTTGCGGCCGTTTTATCAGACAAAATCATCACCTCTACCTGATAGCACAATCTCACCTTTGTCAGAGAGCTTGCGCGCAATACGCATGATCTGCTTCTGCGCAACCTCAACATCGGTGATACGCAGCGGCCCTTTTGCTTCCATCTCATCGAGGAACATGGCGCGAGCACGCTGCGACATGTTAGCCATGAATTTATCTTTAACCAATTCGTCAGCGCCCTTGAAGGCGATCATCAATTGTTCCTGATCGATACTGCGCATCAACGTCTGTATGCTGCGGTTATCCAGGCCACTGAGGTTATCAAAGGTAAACATATTGTCTTGGATACGCATGGCGAGTTCTTCGTCAATCTTAGCGACACCCTCCATGATTTTGCCTTCGAGCTCCACCTTGGTGAAATTCATAATTTTCGCAGCAGTCTTCACACCACCGAAATTGGAAGACTTGGCACTAGAGCTACTGGAGAACTGCTGCTTCATGATCTGCTCAAGTTCATCCATCGCGCTAGGCTGTACCGTATCCAAGAGTGCGACCCTTTGAATGACTTCAGGTCTCTGTTCAGGCTTAAGGAAATTCAGCACATCGGCAGCAACATCATATTCAAGAACAGAGACAATAATGGCGATAACCTGCGCATGTTCTCCTTGTATCATTTCTGCAATTGAGCGCGCGTCCATCCAGCGAAGTATCTCCAGCCCTTTGCTCGAAGACCCAGGCATAATTCTGCCCAAAATGGTGGCAGCTTTATCAGCGCCTAGCGCACGCTTGAAGACATTCTCAACATAATCTGCAGTACCGAGCCCCAAATTTGTCTGTTTCTTGATAGTGGAAACAAAATCATCGAGCACAACATTGACGCATTCCTGAGATAGATCAGCTACGGACACCATGCAGGCGCCAAGCGCTTGCACCTCTCGAGGCGACAGGTAACGGATAATATCCGCAGCCTGTTGCTCGCCCAGAAGCAACATAATGACAGCGGCTCTGTCTGTGGTTGTCATCATATCCAACTCTTCACGCAGAGACTCTGACATTTCCACCGCTGGGAGTTCAGCCACAACATTCTTTTTCTCAGTAACCGCCATTTTTCTCATCCACTGTTTAAACAGGCTTTATAAGTTTCTTCAGAACGTTTGCTACTCGCGCAGAATCCTCTGCGACCAAGAGTCTGATCAACGCCACTTTGTCATCATATGTGTTTGCTGTGTCCAGCATGTCCGCAGAGATAGACGATTTCTTAGGCCTTAGCTTAGCTTTAATTTCGTCAATTCCTGCCGCATCACCTGACGAAAGCATGGCAAGGTCCGACTCGCTAAGATCACCTTTATTAAGTAGTTCTTCTTCGCCAATCGCTAATGCCACTTCCGGTACTGGCATATAAAGTTTCATTACCGGACGTACCACTATAATCATGAACAAAGTCGTTAACAACGCGATTATTCCGTATTTAATCAATGCAATGATTGTCGGCTGTTCGTACCAGATAGCGCCTTCAGTCACAGCGGTATTTTGGTAGAATCGCGAGGCAACAATAGTGATTACATCGCCACGATTTTCATCAAATCCTATTGCTGCGCGGACCAGCCCCGTCAGTTTTTCAATTTCCTGTTGAATGAGGATCTCTGTCGCGGCAGGCTCTTCGCCAGCACCAGGCTGGGCAGCAACCGCTTCAAGCAGGATCGACTCATCGACGGCAATCGCCACCGAAATGCGGTTTAGAACTCCTACCTGATCACGGACGTAGCGTATGGTGCGATCAATTTCAAAGTTTCGTGTTATTTGACTGCTGCGCACCTGTTCGGGGTTTGCCGCATTTACAGTGTTTGCAGCTGCTTCGTTAGCGGGCAGTAACAACGTATTGTTGGGAACCACGTTTGAAGTGCCTCCGGGAACCCCCTGGGCGCCAATGTTGCTCGCCATGTCCGTCTGAGTTGACTCGGATCTGGCCAATGGTCCAGTGCCATTGGGATCAAATTCTTCAACCGTGGATTCCGCTCTTGTGAAATCCATTGCAACATCCACTTTACTTGTGATCGCCCCTTCACCGAGCAGCGGAGCCAACAAGGCATCAATACGATCCTTATAACTCTGCTCGACAGACTGCTGGTAGGTGAGTTCCTCATTAGCCTGAGACAGCGTGGCGCTGTTGCTTGTCAGCAAGTTTCCACGATCGTCAACAACAGAAACATCGGTGGTAGCCAGAAACGGGATGCTGGACGCGATCAGATTCACAATCGCCTCTACCTGAGGCTGGCTGACTGATCTGCCTGCGAAGGGAGTAATGATAACCGACGCTTTGGTGGTTGCCCTGTTACGGATAAAATTACTCTGGCGAGGGGCTGCGATATGAACACGTGCAGATTGGACCGTTGATATCCTGGTGATACTTTTTGCCAACTCATTCTCAATGGCGGCCGTGTATCTGGCTTCTTCCATGAACTGACTGGTAGTCATTGATGTCTGCTGGTCAAAATAGTCTAACGTTCCAGTATTTACATCCCTCGGAATTCCGGCAGCAGCCAGCGCCATGCGTGCCTCATAGTAACTTTCAACAGGAACATTCAGTGCGCCGGTCGCGCTGTCAACCTGGACAGGTATGGCGCTGCCTTGGAGAATCTCCATCGCTTCGGACCGATCGACTTCACTCATTCCCGGATGAAGAGCGCGATATTCACCTCCGTTCAACCAGAGCGCGGCAATCAAAAATATAGCAAAAAGAAAAACTGCGGCGATGGCAGGTAAGGATTTCCGCACCAGCGGCTGACTGATTATCTCCTTCACCGTGGGATAAGATCGGCTTTCCGCTAGATTGGCCGGCATATTCGGAGCTTGGCTCACCACAGGTAGTTTCATTGCACCGGCCATTGACTGTCCAGTGCCGGCTGAAGCTAAAGCTGTCGGTGAATTTTGTATAGTAGCCATGTGAATTACTCAATCTCGTTAAACAGGCATGTTCATAATGTCTTCGTACGCTTTCAGAATCTTGTTACGTACCTGAAGCGTGGCCTCAAAAGCCAGAGACGATTTCTGCATTGACAATACAACATCCGTCAATGGCACATCCCCTCCTGACTCAAAGCGCGTTACCATGGCGCGCGAAATCTCCTGGCTGTTGTTTACATTATTCAGCGCTCGCCCCATCGCGTCCGCGACCGTGCTTGCAAAGTTTGTGCGCTCAACATTCGTGGTATTTATGTCAGCGATAGGGTCACGCGACTGCGTAGCTTGAATGCTGCTCTGGTATTTCTGAATCTGGGACAACAGGTACTGAGCATTAACGTTGTTTGTGATGGCCATGTTCATCTCCTCAGCTAGCGTGCGTACGCATCAGGCACACGGTGCCCTTTGGATCGATAGGTACGCAGCTTGTGACGCAAAGTTCTCTGGCTGATACCCAGTCTCTTGGCTGCATCAGCCCTGGATGCCGAGATGTTCAAAGCTGACAGAATGCTGCTGAGCTCAACGTGCTGCATAGAGCCGGGCAGATTGGTTGAAGTTGTTGTGTTGCCGGCATTGAAGGGCGCGGTTGCATGCCCCTCGTGACCAACAACTGATCCGTTGGTTTCCGAAGCAGGATATTCGTCGAACTGTATATCTTCTGGCTCGATATTCTCGGACTGCCGCAGAATCATTGCCCGGGCGATCACGTTTTCGAGTTCCCGGATGTTGCCGGGCCAGGAATGGCTCAGAAGCATCTCCATCGCGCCTTGTGATATCTCAGGGGCGAGAGTATCGGTGCCGTATTTCTGTATCATCAGATACGCGAGTGGCTTGATATCCAGGGGTCGCCGCGACAGCGGAGGCATATTGAATTTGAATGCACTTAGCCGGTAGTACAAATCTTCCCGGAAGCGATGCTTTTTTGCCTCTTCGAGAAGATTTACGTTCGTTGCAGCGACAATCCTTACGTTGACACTGATCTCGCGTGTACCACCGAGGCGCGTAATTTTTTTCTCTTGCAGGGCTCGCAGTATCTTTGGCTGCAGATCGATTGGCATCTCGCCGATTTCATCAAGAAACAAGGTACCGTTGTTTGCTTGCTCGAAATACCCGGTTGTACCCACGCCAGCGCCGGTAAACGTCCCTTTTTCGTGTCCAAAAAACAGACTCTCAGCCAAGGTTGCAGGAATCGCCGCGCAGTTAACAGCAATAAAGGGTCCGGATGATTGTGGCGAAGCCTCATGCACGACCTTCGCAAGAATCTCTTTGCCAGAGCCGGTGGGCCCGGTGATTAGAACCGGAATAGTGGATACCGCCACCCGGCATGCCAGTGAAAAAATTTGTGCGCTTTGTGGATCAACAAACAAGAATGGTTGTTTGTTAGTGTTATCGGACTGAAGCATTTTCCCTGGTTCTCTTGTATACGGCATGACGCTCGCAAACAGTTAAAGCAAGGATCAGGCCATCTCTTCAAGGTGTTGTTTTATATGCTTTTATTTTGATCTTGTAAATTTTATGACAGACTTTTTAGCCACTGTCAGAATTTGTACAAGCCAAGAGAGGGGAGGAAAAGAGCTTACAGAAAGGCGGTGTTGATGTTGTAACGGGCGATTTTCTGGATAAGAGTGGTGCGCTGCATATGCAACAACTGCGCGGCGCGGCTGATGCTGCCCTTGGACTGCACAAGGGCTGCTTTTATTAAACGAATCTCGATATCGGCCATGAATTCCTTCGCTTTGATGCCCTCCACGGGGAAATTACCGATAGAGTTAGACAGCCTCAGTACGTGCTCGATGTCATGTGGCGATACATCCTCGCCTGCCACCGCGGCCTCCTCATCACAGTTCTGTGGATCTGCGACACTGGGCTCCACTGAATGAACATCCAACCAATCCCGGCAACTATCACTGTTTTGATTATCAGCAAGCCTGACCGCGATCAGTTCGGCCAGACCTTCAGGCAATAATTCGGGCGGCAGGGAGGGAACGTCGATTTTCTCGCCGGCAAAAAGCACGCTGAAGCGCATCATAAGGTTGGAAATTTCGCGTACATTTCCTGGCCAGTCATATGCAATCAGTACATCCGCCGATCGCTCAGTAAAACTGATAGAGCGACTGTATCTAGCGTGAATACGAGAAAAAAACTGGCACATCGGCAATATATCCTCCTTTCGCTGCCTCACGGAGGGCACGGTCACCGGCAGCACATTCAGTCGAAAATACAGATCCTGCCTGAACAGACCGTCCTTGACCATGGCAGGAAGATCGCGGTGGGTAGCAGCGATAATTCTCACATCGATCGGTTTGCCTTCTCCGCCACCGATGGGTTCGATCACCCGCTGCTCCAAGACTCTCAAAAGTTTTGACTGCAGCTCCAACGGCATATCGCCTATCTCATCTAGAAACAACGTACCGCCATTAGCCAGTGCAAAGCGTCCCACCCTGTCGGAAATTGCACCTGTAAAGGAACCTTTTGAAAAACCAAACAGCTCGCTTTCCAAAAGCGCGCCGGGTATGGCCGCGCAATTAATAGGCACCAGCGGGCCATTGGATCGGGAAGATTTGACATGCAGTTCACGGCTGATCAACTCTTTACCTACACCGGTATCACCTAAAATCAGGACCGATGCTTCCGACTTGGCGCAGGTATCAATCAACCTCCGAAGCTGAACCATTACCTCGCTGTTACCCAAAAAAACCGTGTCACCTACTCGCATGCCAATCTCGAAGGGTTTCAGCCCAATTAAATCAATGCCCCGCAATCCCAACAGATCACTCTGTCTTGGATAATTGCTTGACCTGGTAATAGCAATACTTGGAAATGTACCAGAAAAGTCAAATCTAGTGTTGTTTTTACTGGAAATTATGAGCTTGATTGGGAATTAAGGCAGGAGTGCGCAATAAAACTGCTGAAAACTCCAGATCACGCTTTGCCAAGCGTCTTCGCATACGGGGGTTGTGAAACAGCTTAATGCAATTGAACATATCCTCGTTTCTTATTTCCAAAGCCCGGTACTTTCGGCGGTAAACATGTTCAAGGTTGAGCATGCCGAATAACACCTCGCTCGCTGCCTTGCCACCGCAGTGCGCTACCGCACTTATCAAACAAACCAGCTCGCCGTTCAGATCGACGACAACACACAAGAACAGCTTGCCCTCGTCGGTGGCGATCCGGGTAATGTCGGTCACCCATTTGGTTGCGGGCTCCACAGCGTTGAAATTGCGCTCCAACAAGCTCTGCACCTGCGGCACAGGTAACGCCGCCTTTGCTCGCAGCTTGACCTATATCGCTCAGGTCTTCATGCATGCGCGGAACACCCAGCGCCTTGGCTGCGTGCGTGGATCTGCTTGATACGCCCCGGCAAGCGCTCTTTGTCGATCTGTCTGGCGCTGGCGGGTCGACCCCTTGCAGAGAACGTTGCCGCTTCGCGTAAAAAATCGCGCTTCTTCTTCACCCGAGCCAGTTCCCGTGCGAGGCTGCACGCATACTCATTTTTGCGCTTGCCTGAGCCACCAAAGACCTGCTTGCCCTCTAACTGGGCTTCGCGACTCCAGCGACTGAGCATGCCGGGCCCAGTACCCAGCTCGCGAGCCAAATGAGCCTTCTTTGATGTATCCGTAAAATCGGGGCAGAACCCTGATGCTGACCATTGGGTATTGATGTTTTTTAACTTTTTCCAACACAGAATATCTCTAGCTATTTGATATTATTGATTTTTATTAAAAGACCCAAAACTCTTCCAGCATAACGATTCGCATGGAAAGAAAAAGGAAGCTTAACTTAGCTTGCTTATTCGCACTTTCTGCGAATGTGTCACTTGAACATTTTTGTGTCGGTGAGCCGACTCCGCTCCTGGCGCCATAACCCCCTGATGCACCACGTGCAGAATTCCACTTCACCAGACACCGTTACGACAGATTTTTCAGCCAGCCTGACAGCGGGTATACAAACACAAATTGCATGGCTTAGAATAATTGCGCTCCAAGCACCCCCACAAGCACTGGATCTATCTGTTACGAGCGGCAAGTAAATGATCAACAGATACATAATAGTAGACGATTTTTATAGCGATCCCGACACATTGGTTCGAGTTGCAATGGACTCAATGCGAGTAGAAGACTCCCCAACCGGCAACTACGCAGGCGTGATGACCGCACAAGCATTCCTTGGAGAGCAGCATCGGGAAATATTCAAGAAGCTGACGCTGGAGCCATCAATAGACTCCTCGACAAATGCCAACGGACGAATACGGTTCACGAAAGCGAACGACTCATTCAAATTTCATATTCATTACGACGTGGATGTGCAAACCAAGTGGGCAGGCGTTGTCTATCTGTCAAAAGACCATCCAAAGGCAGAAGGCACTTGTTTCTGGAGACACTTGAGAACCGGGCTGGAAATAGCCCCCAATACCCCCGAAGGCTTTGCCAAGTATGGCTGGAAGTCGTTCCAGGATTTGAAAGCGTTTCTTGAAAATGAAGGGCTGGATGAGTCATTGTGGGAGAAGACTCTTTCCATTCCCTACAAGTACAATAGATTGGTGCTGTTCCGGCCATGGCTGCTGCATTCTCCAGGACCTGCTTTCGGGGATACACTGGAGACTTCCAGAAAGGTTCAGACCATTTTCCTCGGCAACTAGAGGGTCTGCCTTACTCCTCCCCTATGGCAGGGTCAGTCTTTTCTCCGAATCCTGAACGGATTCGCGAACAATCTTCTTGGCCCATCCGATATGCGATCAATGTTCGCATAGAGCGAGAACAGTAACACCACGATGATGATTCTCAATGTCAGGATCATGCCAAAGGCAAGGCTGGGGCTTGCAAACTTTTCCCAGTAGAAGACAGGAAAGTCCATCACCAGATTGACGAAGGCAATGATCGATGTACTGCCGAAAATCAGACGCATGTGCATGTCGTGCAGATAGGAATAGACAGCCACCAGTGCCGCAAAGCTGATGAACATTCCGCGCATTCGAAAGATGAATTCCCACTCGCCGGCCCTGGCGCTGCTTTGCAGGACAAGCCAATCAATAATCATGCCGGGGAAAAAGCTCATGGCGAACGCGTAGTACGCAGCCGCCAGCAGAGCAAGGTGAAACTTCAGCAAGTACCAGCGATCCGAATTGTCGAAACCGCCTTCGAACAAGGCTTTCAGCTCTTCGAGTTCCTGCTCTGACAATTCATGATCTCCTGCTGGCTTCACGACAACGGGCCCTCGCATTCATTCGAGTTTGTTGGGCAATTTCTTCGTGTTATAAAAGCACTTCAACGCAATTCCAACGTCGCTCGCATCGCGACAGTATGATATTTCAGGCAGACATTACCGTGACAACACGCGCACCACGACTGGCTCTCCTGCTCCTGATGGCTTTGTTGCCTGTGGGCGCAAGTATGGCTCAGGACTCAGCTCTTGTCGCTCGCGCGCAGGCCGGAGAGGCGGAGGCGCAGACGGAGCTTGGCTATGTTTATGCCGTGGGCGAAGGTGTCAAGCAAGATTTCGCGGAGGCGATCCGCTGGTTCCAGACCGCGACTCGACAGGGCTACGCCGACGCCCAGTACAACTACGGAAACATGTTCGCCAACGGTTTCGGCGTGGAACAGGATTTTGCCGAGGCACTGAACTGGTTCCGTCTCGCTGCCTCGCAGAACCATATGCGCGCCCAGTACAACCTTGGCTTCATGTATGACAACGGCCAGGGTGTGTCCCAGGATTACACCGAGGCCGCGCGCTGGTACCACGCTGCGGCAGAACTCGGTCATGCGGCCGCCCAGAACAATCTCGGCGTGATTTACAAATATGGCTATGGCGTGGAGCAGGACTACGCCGAATCCCTGAAATGGCTGCAACTGTCGGCGGAACAGGAGTATCCGACCGGGCAGTTCAATCTGGGCGCCATTTACAGCAACGCCACGGGGGTAGAGCAGAATTTCGAGGAAGCCGCGAAGTGGTATCAGCGCGCTGCCGAGCGTGGCAACATGTCAGCACAGTTTGCGCTGGGTGACATGTATATCGCCGGCAGTGGTGTGGAACGGGATTACGCGACGGCGGGCCGTCTCTATCTTGCCGCTGCCAGGCAAGGACACCCCGAAGCGCAGTACAACATCGGAGAAATGTACGCGGCGGGTTACGGCGTTGAGCAGAACGACATCAAGGCCTACATGTGGTCGGAGCTGTCGACCCGGCTGTCACCGGTAGCGCGGCAGGGACGCTCGGAACGCAACCGCGATGCCGTTGGCGAAAGGCTGAGCAAGGACCAGATCGACATTGCACGTGCTCGCGCCGACCGCTGCCTGGAGACGCGCTACGCCGACTGCGACTGAACGCGCCGGCGCAGCACCCCTCCTTTTCACTCATTCACACTCAGCGTAGCGGGTTTCGAGACAGCGGCCTGACATCCCTTTTGCCTTTACCAGGTCCTCGGCACTCAGACGCACCTCCAGCTGATCGCGGTTGAGCTCGTAGCGCTCCTGCTCCGGGCCATCGGCCAGCTTGGACGCCAGATCCATCCACATGTAGGCGTGCGGCAGGCTCTGCGCAACCCCCTGCCCGGATTCGTACATCAGGGCCAGATTGTTTTGCGAACCAGGATGTCCCTGGCTGGCTGCGGCCTTGTACCAGCGGTAGGCTTCTGACAAGTCCAGCGCAACGCCTTCCCCTGTTTCGTGCAGTGCCGCCATGCTGAACATCGCGGCGATGTGGCCCTGCTCGGCTGCCATGCGATACCAGTTGGCGGCGTCTTCGGAACTCTGGGTCACGCCCATGCCATCGCGGTACATGATGGCCAGGCTGAACTGTGCCGCCACTTCGCCGCGCTCGGCCGCCATACGGTAGAAGCGCGCTGACTCGGCATGGTCCTGTGCCACACCCTGACCGCTGAGGTACATCTCTGCCATGGTCATCTGCGCACCCGGGTCACCCTGCTCCGCAGCCATGGTGTAGTACTTGGCGGCTTCGATGTAGTCGATAGGCACACCCTGTCCGGTGACATACAAAGCGGCCAGACTGATCTGCGCCATCAGTTCGCCCTGGTCAGCAGCAAGACGAAACCAGCGTGCAGCTTCGCCATGGTCCTGGGGAACGCCCATGCCGAAATTGTAAAGTACTCCCAGATTGAGCTGGGCATTGGCGCGGCCCTGCTCGGCGGCGGCGTTGTACCAGCGAATGGCTTCGTTTAGGTCGGCGGGCACGCCCTGGCCAGTGTGATACATCACGGCCAGATTGTTCTGGGCCTCGGCGTCGCCGGATTCGGCGCGCTGCTGCAGTTCGTCGATACCGAAGTTCTGCGCAAATGTGCTGCTGCAAAGCATGCACAGGGCCAGAAACACTCCGTGGATTGGTTTCAAAGACATGATTTTATTCCCTTGATCGTGACTGCAGATGGCAGCCTTCGCGTGTTGTTTTGACCTGCGGCGAGCGTGTCTTGCGATCGCGCTGCGTTGGGGCTGAATCCTAGTCTCAATGCTCCAAAAAGGAAAGTTTGGCCACCACTGGGTGCTGGTTTATGATGCGACCATGAGAACAATGAAACGTGTCTTTACCTTGAGCGCCGCCGTGCTGCTCACGCAATGCCAGTCCGCCGCGGCCATCGACGATGCAGCGCAGGAGTTGGTTACCCACTTCTGGAACGCCTCCCCCTCAGCATCCGACGCTGCCGCGCAACGACTGCAGGAGTCTGCTCCCGACGCGGCCACCCTTCACGCATGGTTGCGCAGTGGGCCGCAGTGGTCGCCCGACGCGCCTACCGGCGAGCTGCACCTGAGCCGCGAGGATGCCGAAGGCACGGAGTTCCCCTTTGTGGTGCTGGTGCCAGAGGACTATGACCCCCGCACAGCCTACCCCGTCGAATTCAATCTGCACGGCGGCATCAGCCGACCAAAACCCGAGGCCGGCGAGGCCTTCTGGCGCAATGGCTACGAGCAGCTGCGTGAGCCCGGACGAATCGTTGTGGTGCCCGCCGCCTGGGACGAGGCGTTCTGGTGGTTCGACAATCAGGCTGACAACATCCCCGCCATCCTCCGCCAGCTCAAGCAGACCTATCACGTAGATGACAATCGCGTGACGATGTCCGGCGTTTCGGACGGCGGCACCGGCTCTTACTTCTTCGCGTTTCTGCAGCCCACCGAGTGGGCGGCGTTCCTGCCCTACATCGGCAATCTCGCCGTGCTGCGCAATCCGGCGGGCCGTGTCAGCTACCCGCTGTCATTCGACAATCTGGCCGGCAAGCCGCTCTACATCGTGAATGGCGAGAATGACCCGCTTTATCCGGCGGCGCGCATCCAGCCTTTCATTGATCTGATGGCACGGGCCAATGTCGATCACACCTTCAGAATCATCCCGAACGGTGGCCACAACACCCAGTGGTTGCCCGAGGAACGCCCGGCCATTGAACGCTTCAAGTCAGAGCATGTGCGTGACCCGCTGCCCGACCGTGTGCAGTGGGCCACGGATCGCACCGACCGCTACAACCGCAATCACTGGCTGCGGATCGATACTCTGATCACACCGGGCCAGCCAGGCAGAGTCGTGGTGGAGCGCAGGGGAAATGTGTTTGACGTGACATCCTTCGGAGTGCGCGACTTCACTCTGCTGCTCAGTCCGGACGAAGTGGACTTCGGGCAGCCGGTGCAGGTGCTGGTCAACGGCACGGGGGTGCTGGCAGGCCACGTGGAGCCGAGCGAACAGACACTGCTGACCTGGGCGGCCAGAGACCGCGACCGCACCATGCTGTTCGCAGCGGAACTGCCCATCCGCGTGCCCGAATGAGTGCCGGCCAGCTGATCTGAATCAGGTCAATAGCCTGGCCCAGTCGGCGCCCGCATCGGCGACAGCCAGGAAAGACGGATTGAGAATGTCTGCCTTGGCGTTGTAGCGCAGCGTCTGGAAATCTTCCTGCAGTACCGCCCCCCCGGCTGCCACCAGCACTGCCTGCGCGGCGGCCGTGTCCCATTCACTGGTCGGCGCAAGGCGCGCATAGAAGTCAGCGCTGCCCTCGGCCAGTAGACAGAATTTCAGCGAACTGCCCTTGTTGACCAGGGACACCTCCGGAAAGTGAGCGGCCAGCCGCTTCAGCAGCACATCCAGCGCTTCGGCCCCGTGACGGCGGCTGGCCACCACACGCAACGACGCGGTCGGGAGAGCAGCCGTGTGGATTGCCTGCCAGGACTTGCCGGTCTCGCACTTCCACGCGCCTGAGCCCGGTACCCCCAGCCAGCTGACGCCAGGCACAGGGGCATGCACAACGCCAAGCACCGGGACTCCGTCCTGAATCAAGGCGATGTTTACGGTAAATTCACCATTGCGACTCACAAATTCCCTGGTGCCGTCCAACGGGTCGATCAGCCAGTATTCCTGCCACGCGCTGCGCACGGCAAATGGTGGCAGTGCCGCTTCTTCAGACAGCACGGGAATGGTCGGCGTCAGCTGACGCAGTGCCTGCACGATCAGCGCGTTGGCGCGGGTGTCGGCTTCGGTCAGCGGCGAGTCATCCTCCTTGTATTCCACCTGAAGCGCGTCAGTGCGTGCGTATACCTCGAGAATCTCTTCGCCTGCGCGTTCGGCGATGGCGGCCACCGCCTCCAGCGTGCTTCTTATGCCATGCATTTCTTGTTTCCCTTGCCCAATACGCCGCTGCCTCACGACGTTCGACTATTCATTGAAAGCGATGCTAGCATGCCTGCGCAATGCTCCAGTCATAACAACAACAAGGACTCTCACCATGCGCTCTCTCGCCCTTCTGTTTGTGCTCGCGCTTTGCGCCGGCAACGCCAATGCCCAGCTTGCCGTGCCCAACGAGGCAGGCCTGACCTACGGCCACGTGCACCTCAATGTCACCGACATGGAACTGCACAAATCCCTGTGGGTGAAACACTTCGGGGGGACTGTCGTGCAGAAAGGCACTCTGACCGCCATCCGCATGCCCAACATGGCCATCCTCCTGAGTGGTCGCGAGCCCACCGGCGGCTCGCAGGGCACGGTGATGGACCACTTCGGCTTCAAGGTACGCAATCTGGCCAGCTTCCTGGAAAAGTGGCGGGCAGACGGCCTCTGGGTCGGCCGCGAATTCATCGGCGCCGAAGGCCAGCCCAACGCTTACGTGATGATGCCGGACGATGTGTATGTGGAACTCCAGGAAGATCAGTCGTTGCCACTTGAAGTTGAGCCCTACCACATCCACTTCTACACCCCGAAACATGAAGAATTGCTGAGCTGGTACACCGAACTGCTGGGACTGGAAGTGCGTTCTCGCGGCTCGATCCCTACCACGACGAATGTGCCTGGCATGAACCTCAGCTTTGCCAGTTCCGACGAAGAGCGGCTGGCCACCAAGGGTCGCTCCATCGACCACATCGGGTTCGAAGTGGAAAATCTGGAAGCCTTCTGCAAGCTGCTGGAAGAAAAAGGCATCGCCTTCGATGTCGCCTATCGCGACGTGCCGGCCATCGGCCTGAAGATCGCCTTCATTACGGACCCCACCGGTGTCTACATCGAATTCACCGAGGGTCTGGACGCCTACTGAAACGAGACTGAGAGACCCATGCTGGACTGGAAGGATATCGACACGGTGCTGCTGGACATGGACGGCACCGTCCTCGACCTGCACTTCGACAACTACTTCTGGGAAGAATTCGTCCCGGCGCGTTATGGCGAAATGCACGGACTCAGCGCAGCAGAAGCGTCAGTGATGCTGCGTGCCCGCTATGAAAACGTGAAGGGCACGCTGGACTGGTACTGCCTGGATTTCTGGTCGGACAGCCTGGCGCTGGACATTGCGCGCCTGAAGGAAGACATCCGGCACAAGATCGCCATACGCCCGCATGCTGTCGATTTTTTGCAGCAATTGCGCGCCAGCGGCAGGCAGCTGCTGCTGGTCACCAATGCCCATCCCCAGAGCCTTGCGCTGAAGATGCAGACGACAGAGATCGACCGCCACTTTCACCAGACGGTGAGCTCGCATTCACTGCGCCTGGCCAAGGAGAACGACGGTTTCTGGCACGCCTTGCGCGAGCGCCACCCGTTCGATCCCGCCCGCACCCTGCTGATCGACGACAGCCTGCCCGTGCTGCGTTGTGCGCAAAAAGAAGGCATCCGGCATGTGCTGGGCGTGCTGCAGCCAGACAGTCAGCGCCCCGCCCTGGCCCCTTCACCGGAGTTCCGCCAGATCAGCCATTTCACCGACATCATGCCGGGCCTGGAGGCACGATGAGCGACGCGAACGAGAAAGACGCTGACGGCGTGCGCCTCGACAAGTGGCTGTGGGCGGCCCGCCTGTTCAAGACCCGCGCCATCGCCAAACAAGCGGTGGAAAGCGGCAAGGTGCAGGCCGAGGGCCAGCGGCTCAAGCCTGGACGCGAGATGCAGCCGGGCATGTTGCTGACGGTGCGCCAGGGTTGGGATGAACGCGTCCTGCTGGTAACGGGCCTGTCCGAACAGCGCCGCGGCGCCCCGGAAGCAGCGCTGCTTTACAGAGAAACAGAAGAAAGCGTGGCGAAGCGCCAGCAGGTGGGTGAGCAGCGTCGCCTGCACGCCCTGCTGGAACAACCCATGACCAAGCCGGACAAGAAAGACCGTCGCCTGCGACAGGCACTGCGGCAGCGATCCGAGTGAGCGTGCACCTTACTAGCCGGCCGTTCGCTGGGCCGGAGAATATTTGGCATAATCCGGGCGCGCCCGTTCTATGGGAATCCGCCCCGCTCGCGAAAGCCGGCACCCGACGCCAGGAACAAGAACTTGAAGAGTCAGGAGACCTAACGAATGCCGAGTAGCAGAACGGATATCCGCTCCGGCAATGGCCGCCGCCTGTATCAGAATCTGAGCAGCAGTCAGCTTGTCGAGATCGCACTGCAGCGCGCAGAAGGCCGGCTTGCCGACACCGGGGCATTGGTGGTGGAGACTGGCAAGCGCACCGGACGCAGCCCGCGCGACCGCTTCATCGTCAAGGAGTCGAGCACTCAGGATCTCATCGACTGGGGCACCGTGAACCAGCCCTTCGATCCCTTGCGGGCCAGTGTTCTGTGGGACAAAGTCAGCGCCTATCTGGCTGACAAGGATGTTTTCATGTCCGACCTGCATGTGGGAGCGCACCCCGAACACTATCAGCCGGTGCAGGTCAGTGCCGAGCTGGCCTGGCACAGCCTGTTTGCCAGCGCACTTTTCATTCATTCGGAAGACTACAACCCGCTGCAGAAACCCGTGTGGCAGGTGCTCAGTGCGCCGGGCTTCGTCTGCGATCCGCAGCGCGATGGCACAAACTCCGAAAGCACACTCATCCTCGACTTCGCCAGGCGCCGCGTCCTGCTGGCAGGCATGCGCTATGCGGGGGAGATGAAGAAGTCCATGTTCGCTGTACAGAACTTTCTGCTGCCCGACAAGGACGTCCTGCCCATGCACTGCTCCGCCAACGTGGGCGCAGGAGGGGATGTGTGTCTGTTTTTCGGCCTGTCCGGCACGGGCAAGACCACGCTCTCTGCTGATGCAAGCCGCTTCCTGATTGGCGACGACGAGCACGGCTGGGGCGAAGGTACCGTGTTCAATCTGGAAGGGGGGTGTTACGCAAAGTGTGTTGACCTGAGCCAGAAGAACGAGCCGGTGATCTGGGACGCCATTCGTTTCGGGGCCGTGCTGGAGAACGTGGTGATTGACGAGCAGACCCGCACCGCAGACTATGCCGATGTCAGCCTGACGCAGAACACCCGGGCCTGCTATCCGTTGTCACACATCCCCGTGCGCATGCCGGACAACCGTGCGGCAGAACCCTCGTCCATCATCTTCCTGACCTGTGATCTGAATGGGGTGCTGCCCCCCGTTGCCATCCTGTCGAAGGAGGCAGCGGCCTATCACTTTCTCAGTGGTTACACGGCGCTGGTGGGTTCCACGGAAATGGGGGCCGGTGAAGGCATCAAGGCCACGTTCTCCACGTGTTTCGGAGCCCCCTTTTTTCCGCGTCCGGCAGGTGACTATGCCGAACTTCTCATGAGACGCATCGAAGCGTCGGGCAGCCAGGTGTACCTGGTGAACACGGGATGGACTGGGGGCCCCCACGGCGTGGGTCGCCGCTTCAGCATCCCCGACACCCGTGCAGTAATTGCCGCGGTGCAAAGCGGCGCATTGACGTCAGTGCCAACCGAACACCTGCCCGGCATCAATCTGCACATTCCGCGTTCGGTGCCGGGGGTTTCCAGTGCAGTACTCAACCCACGCACTACGTGGACCGACCCCTTGCAGTACGACAGAAAGGCGGCCGAGCTGATCGACCAGTTCCAGCGCAATTTCATCAAATTCAAGGTGCCCGAAGCGATCGTCGCGGCCGGCCCGCAGGGCTATGGCGCAGAGGGCGCAGCATGACACGTACATTGAAAGACAGTTTGCAGCACTTCGGCCTGACCCAGTTCAAGCCGGAATGGGGCCAGATCCGCCGGGGCATTGAGAAGGAAAGTCTGCGGGTCACCTCCCGCGGCACGCTGGCACAGACAGACCACCCGCGCGCGCTGGGCTCCGCCCTGACACACACCAGCATCACCACAGACTATTCCGAGGCGCTTCTGGAACTGATCACTCCGGTCAGCGACTCCATCGAAGACTGCCTGCAACAACTGCACGATCTGCACGCCTATACCTGCGCTCACCTTCCGGAAGGTGAGCGCCTGTGGGTATCCAGCATGCCCTGCCTGATCGAGAGCGACGAACAGATTCCACTGGCGCGCTATGGCAGCTCCAATGTCGGGAAACTGAAGACGCTGTACCGCGAGGGTCTGGGCCTGCGCTATGGCCGCGTGATGCAGACCATTGCAGGCATCCACTACAACTTCTCCATGCCCGAGAATTTCTGGCCAGAGTACCGCGCGCTCAAGGGCGCCACCGAGCCGCTGCAGGAATTCCAGACGCGGCAGTACCTGCATCTGATCCGCAACTTCCATCGCTACAGCTGGCTGCTGCCCTACCTGTTCGGGGCCTCTCCGGCCGTATCCCGCTGCTTCACAAGGGGACGGCCCCACGACCTGGAAGCATTTGACGAGAGCACCTGGTACAAACCCTGGGCTACCGCTCTGCGCATGGGCAACCTGGGCTACAAGAGCGAGGCACAGAAAACCCTGTTCGTGTGCTACAACGAGCTGGGCTCCTACCTGGACAGCCTGCAGAAAGCGCTGACCACTCCCTACGCACCCTATGTGGCGATCGGCGCCAGGAAAGACGGCCACCTGCAGCAGATCAACACCAATCTGTTGCAACTGGAAAACGAGTTCTACGGCACCATCCGGCCAAAGCGTGTCGGTGATTCCAGCGAGCGGCCGCTGACGCTGTTGCGCACCCAAGGCATTCAGTACATCGAAGTGCGGGTACTGGACCTCAATCCCTTTCTGCCAGTGGGCATTGATGCAGAGCAGATCCGTTTCCTCGATGCCTTCCTGCTGCACTGCCTGCTGTCGGACAGCCCGGCTTGCACCCGGGTCAGCTACAACGAAATTGAGGAGAATCTTTCCAGAATCGTGAACCGCGGACGTGAGCCGGGACTGACATTGTCGCGGGGCGGTCAGGAAGTGGCCTTTGCTGCGTGGGCAGACGAGCTGCTGCAGGACGTGGGGCATGCCGCTGTGCTGCTGGACAACATCCACAACACTGCGGATTACAGTCTGGCCAATGCGGCACAACTGGCGAAGCTGGCCAACCCGGACCTGACGCCCTCAGCCCGGGTTCTGCGGGAAATGCGAGAAGCACGGCGACCCTTTTGTGCCTATACCATGGGGCAGTCAGCGGCGACCCAGGCCCATTTCACAGGTATGGCGCTGCCGGAGAAACGTCTGCAGGAAATGCAGGAAGCCTCGCGCCTGTCTCTGGAGAGACAGGCGGCGATTGAGTCGGAAGATACAGTGGGTTTTGAGGACTATGTGCGGCAGTGGAACCTTACTGCTGAATCACATAAGACGTGAAGTACAGGTCCAGCATGTTCTCGGAACCCTCGCCCTCCACCAGTTCGATGGCTTCGCGAATCAGTGTCAGGGCGTCCTGACGCAGCTTTTCCTTGCCTTCCGTGGACGTCAGATTCTCTTCCAGCTGACCGGAGAACAGTTCCACGAGACGGCTGCGTACATAGGACATCTGGTGACGAAGCACTTCGTCGCCCGGGCGCGCGGTGCGGACAGAAACGTCGACCTTCAGGTATCGCAGCCGGCCACCGCCGTCGTAATTGGTGACGAAGCTGGGACTGAGTTCCACATAGGGAAACTCGCTGTTGGCGCCGGGCGCTGGCGCTGAGGCTGTCCAGCCAGGAGCTGACAAGCCGAACAGCAGAAAGCCGGCAGCCAGCAGGCGAGCGGCAGAGTGTGCAAGAGTGGCAGTGAACGTTGGCCTGGCGTTGACCCTTTGCGTGAATTTCTGTGAAGCGTGACTGTCATTTCCGACAAGCGCGGCCAGTATGCCATATATCGGCAAGAGCGACGATTGCGTGAATACGTGCGCTGCAGGCAATGGCGGACGCCGCCGATGAGTTTTGATTACAATGCACCACAGTCGCTCGCACAGAGCACTGTCAACCCAGAGAGCCTCAAGCAGGCAGTGAGTTTTACGATGGCACAATCCTTGTTGGACAGAATTCCGGGCTCCCGGAATCTCAATTTCATGATCTTTCTGGCCTGCACGTCCATCATCGGCGTGGCGCTCTACATGGAACACGTGATGCTGCTGCAGCCCTGCGGCCTGTGCATCACCCAGCGGGTGTTCGTGATTCTGGTGGGCTTCATCTGCCTGGCTTCGGCGCTGCACAAGACCGGCGAGGCCGGACGCCGCAACTACGCGCTCGCAGCCGCCAGCATGTGCATTGCAGGGGGCTATTTCGCCGGTCGCCAGATCTGGCTGCAGCAGCTTCCCGAAGACCAGGTGCCTGCCTGCGGCCCGGGGCTGAGCTACATCATGGACAATTTCCCGCTGATGGACATGCTGTCCTTCCTGTTCAAGGGCGACGGCAACTGCGCAGAAGTCACGTGGCGATTCCTGGACATCTTCTCGATTGCCGAACTATCCATGGGCGGCTTCATCGGTCTGTTCGCACTGTGCCTTTACCAGGCCCTGCGCAAAGGCTGAGTTCCCGCTAGCCACGACGCCAGCGGAAGAAACGCTCGGCCCAGGGCAGCAGATGCACCGGAATCCGCGCGTTGCGCCAGGCATTGGCGGCGAAACGATTGGATTCCGAGAGCGTCGGGTAGATGTGCGTGGTAGCGCCGATCTTCTTCAGGCCCAACCCATGGGTCATGGCCAGCACGAATTCCGTGATCAGTTCTCCCGCGTGATACCCCACGATCGTGGCACCCAGAATGCGGTCAGAGCCCGGCACCGTCAGCACCTTGATGAAGCCGTGGGCCTCGCTGTCGGCAATGGCACGGTCGAGATCGTCGATCTCGTAGCGCGTCAGCTCGTAAGCGATCCCCTGCTCTTTCGCCTCCTGTTCGCTCAGGCCGACACGAGCCACTTCCGGGTCAGTAAAGGTGGCCCAGGGCACGACGCGATAATTGACACTGAACTTCTTCAGTCTTCCCAGCAGGGCATTGAGGGTGGCATACCAGGCCTGGAACGAGGCCATATGCGTAAACTGGTACGGGCCGGCCACATCGCCACAGGCATAGATGCTGGGGTAGAGAGTCTGCAGCTGCGCATTCACCTTGAGCAGACCCCGCTCAGTCAGCGGCATTTCCAGCTCCTCCAGGCCGAAGCCTTCAACATTCGCCTTGCGGCCAATGGCGATCAATACCTTGTCAAAGCCGATCTGCACCTCGCCGTCTGCTGACTCTGCAGTCAGCACACCGCCCGCGCCTTCCTTCAAGAAGCCCCTGGCTCTGCAGCCCGTCAGTACGCGAATGCCTGCTTCCTGAAAACGCGCCAGGACGCAGGCTGACACGTCATCGTCTTCACGAGGCATGATGCGCGGCGCCTGATCGACCAGTGTCACCTGCGCACCCAGGCGGGCAAAGCTCTGCGCCAGCTCGCAACCGATCGGGCCGCCCCCGAGCACCAGCAGGCGCTGTGGCAGGTCCCGCAGTTCCCAGAGCGTGTCAGAGGTCAGGTACGCAATCTGGTCAAGACCGGGAATGGGGGGCACGAACGGGCGTGCTCCCGTTGCCACCACGATGGCACGCGTGGTGATGCTGCGCTCGCCCACCTGTACGCTCCAGGGGGAAGTGATGAAGGCCTCGCCGCTGACGCACTCGACACCGAGGGAGGTGAAGCGCTCGACAGAATCGTGGGGCTCGATGCGGGCAATGACGCTCTGCACACGCTCCATGATCTTGCGGAAGTTGACCTGGCCCGTGGCGCCATCAATGCCGAACTCCGATGCCCGCTTCAGATAGTCGGCAATGCGCGCACTGCGAATCAGCGCCTTGCTGGGCACACAGCCCGTGTTCAGACAGTCGCCCCCCATCCTGTGTCGCTCTATCAACACCACTTTGGCCTTGGCGCCCGCCGCGATAATGGACGAGACCAGGCCCGCAGACCCGGCACCAATGACCACGACATTGGCGTCAAAGCGCCGCGGCCTGGCGAAATGCCTTGGCGTACGGGCAGGACGCAGCAGGGCGAGCAAGCCTCGCGCGAGCCACGGCAGAATGCCCAGCAGAGCCAGCGACAGGAGAATGTTGACACTGACCAGACCGGAAAGTGATTCGATCTGCGCGAGTTCAGAGCCTGCGTTCACGTAGATCAGCGTTGCCATCAGCATCCCGACCTGGCTGACAACGAAGTAGGGAATGATGCGGATAGGCGTGAGCCCCATCAGCAGATTCACCAGAAAAAATGGAAACACCGGCACGATGCGCAGACTGAACAGGTAGAAGTTGCCGTCCTTTTCGATGCCGGCATTCATGGCCTTGAGGGAGTTGCCAAAGCGCGACTGCACCCAGTCGCGCAACAGCAGGCGGGAGGTCAGGAAGGCCAGAGTGGCGCCGATGGTGCTGGCAAACGACACCAGCAGCGTGCCCCACCACAGTCCGAAAACGGCGCCTCCGACCAGGGTAATGATCACTGACCCGGGAATGGAAAGAGCCGTCGCAGTGACATACACCAGAAAGTAGATGGCCGCTACCGTGAAGAAATTGTCCCGACTGTACTCCTGCATGACCTGCAGCTGCGATTGCACAAAGTCGAGCGTCATGTAGCGCCCGAGCTCGAAGACATAAAAGGTCGCGATCAATGCGACAAATGCCACCACAACCAGCAGTTTTACAATTTTCATGGAGCTCTCGTATCGGGATTGTTGACACAGCAGACGCTGGGTACGCGCGCGGCGTGACAAAGGCGTCAGTTTATTTCTGCATTCGGGGATTGATATGCTATAAGGCCAGCTTCTTGTCACAGCCCGAGAAACGCAACGTGCCGAACGATACCACAAAGCCCGGCGGGAAGACCTCCCGTCAATTTCCTTCGACCCGCCTGCGCCGCATGCGCCGCGACGAGTTCAGCCGGCGCCTGATGCGCGAAACGCGGCTGACCACAGATGATCTGATATTCCCGATGTTCATCGTCGAAGGGACGCGGCAACGCCAGCCGATTCCTTCAATGCCCGACATCTTCCGTTTCAGCATCGATGAGATGCTCAGGGAAGTGGCAGAGATTGTCGCGCTGGGCATCCCGGCCATTGCGCTGTTTCCGTCTCCCCATGCGGACACCAAGTCACTCGATGGTCGCGAGGCGTGGAATCCGGAAGGTCTGGTGCAACGCGCCGTGCGTACGCTCAAGGCGCAGTTTCCGCAGCTCGGCATCATCACCGATGTGGCCCTTGATCCTTACACTACCCATGGTCAGGACGGCATCATTGATGAAGACGGCTATGTCCTGAATGATGTCACAGTGGACGCCTTGATCAGGCAATCGCTGTCACACGCCGCTGCAGGCGCCGACATCGTCGCGCCTTCAGACATGATGGACGGGCGCATTGGTGCCATCCGCGCTGCCCTTGAAGCCGCAGGACACATCCACACGCGTATTCTCGCGTACTCGGCAAAGTATGCGTCCAGCTACTATGGCCCCTTTCGCGATGCGGTAGGCTCCAGTGCCAATCTTGGCAAAGGCAACAAACACACCTATCAGATGGACATCGGCAACAGTGATGAAGCCCTTCATGAAGTGGCCATGGATCTGGCCGAAGGGGCCGACATGATCATGGTCAAACCTGGCATGCCCTATCTGGACATCGTGCGGCGCGTGAAGGACGAATTTGGTGCACCCACCTTCGTGTATCAGGTCAGCGGCGAATACGCGATGCACATGGCGGCAGCCCGCAATGGCTGGCTGAACGAATCTGCCGTGGCGATGGAGTCGCTGGTTTCCATCAAGCGTGCTGGCGCGGATGCCATCCTGACCTACTTCGCGAAGAAGGTGGCCACGCTGCTGAAGCAATGAAGACTATTCCACGTGCCGCGCATTTCTCACTTGAAACCGGCACTTTAGGCCTTATCATAAGCAACCTACGTGAAGGTCGGCACGTTTCAAGCGGCCAGCACGTCTCCCCCACCATTGAAGGAATGAATTTATGAGCGACCATATCGTTCAAGTGACTGATGCCAGTTTTGAACAGGATGTACTGCAGGCCACCGTCCCGGTAATGGTGGATTTCTGGGCGGAATGGTGCGGCCCCTGCAAGATTATCGCTCCGGTACTGGAAGACATCGCCGAGGAATACGCAGGTCGCCTGACCATCGCAAAGCTGAATATTGATTCAAATATGGCAACCGCCCCCAAATACGGCGTGCGCGGTATCCCCACACTGATCATCTTCAAGAATGGCCAGGTCGCCGGTACCAAAGTGGGCGCATTGTCGCGTTCGCAGCTCGCTGCATTTGTCGACAGCGTCATTTGACCCGTCTTGGCAGCCCTGCTTGCGTGCAGGATTGTCTCTCCTGAACAGCGCCTCGAACAGCCTTCCATACCATGTCTGGAAGGCCCCCAGAGGCCTGATTTCCGGTCACAAATAAAGACAAAATTGTTCTGGACAGCATCATTCAGCCGTTCTATATTGCGCCCATCGTCTCGTCCGGCTGACGACCTTGTCTCTTATCTACACCGCTCCAAACAACGCATTAACCAGAAACCCGAAACTCACTATTTACTTAACATCAGAAAACCATTCTGTTCATAACCAACACAAGCATGTCAGACCCGTGCAGGCTGACCATCAGCGTCGTGCTCTGTTTCGGGACTAAGCTTGTCCTTACCCCACAAACCTGCGTAACAAATCATCATGAATCTAACTGACCTGAAGAAACAACCCATCGCGGACCTGCTTGCCATGTCCCAGGAAATGGGTCTCGAAAACCTCTCCAGAACCCGCAAACAAGACATCATTTTCGCCATCCTCAAGAAGCACGCCAAGAACGGCGAAGACATTTCCGGCGATGGCGTGCTGGAAATTCTGCAGGACGGTTTCGGCTTTCTGCGCTCTGCCGACTCGTCTTATCTTGCAGGCCCGGATGATATCTATGTTTCGCCCAGTCAGATTCGTCGCTTCAATTTGCGCACAGGGGATACGATCGAAGGCAAGATCAGGCCCCCGAAAGACGGCGAACGCTACTTCGCCCTGCTGAAGATCTCCGAAGTCAACTTCTCCAAACCTGAAAACTCCAAGAACAAGATTCTCTTCGAAAACCTGACCCCTCTGTTCCCGACCGAACGTCTGCGTCTGCAGATCGGCAATGGCAGCACCGAGGATCTGAGCGCGCGCACCATCGACCTCACGGCGCCCATCGGCAAAGGCCAGCGTGGTCTGATCGTATCGCCGCCCAAGGCAGGCAAGACCTTCATTCTGCAAAACATCGCCCAGTCCATCGCCAAGAACAACCCCGAATGCCGACTGATCGTGCTGCTGATCGACGAGCGCCCGGAAGAAGTGACCGAGATGCAGCGTTCCGTGCGCGGTGAAGTGGTAGCCAGTACATTTGACGAACCACCCGCACGTCACGTGCAGGTGGCCGAGATGGTCATCGAGAAGGCAAAGCGTCTGGTCGAACACAAGGAAGACGTGGTGATTCTGCTCGACTCGATCACGCGTCTGGCCCGTGCCTACAACACCATCGTGCCGTCGTCAGGCAAGGTGCTGACGGGTGGTGTGGATGCCCATGCGCTTGAGCGTCCGAAGCGTTTCTTCGGTGCAGCACGCAACCTTGAAGAAGGCGGCAGTCTGACGATCATCGCCACTGCGCTGGTGGAAACCGGCTCCAAGATGGACGAAGTGATCTACGAAGAATTCAAGGGCACCGGCAACATGGAATTGCACCTTGACCGCAAGATCGCCGAGAAGCGCGTGTACCCGGCCATCAACGTGCGCCGTTCCGGTACACGTCGTGAAGAACTGCTGACCACCGAAGAAGAACTGCAGCGCATGTGGATTCTGCGCAAGATTCTGAGCTCGATGGAAGACGTGCAGGCCACCGAGTTCATCCTCGACAAGCTGAAGGACACAAAGACCAACGACGAGTTCTTCAACTCCATGAAGCGCAAGTGATTCCCTGTAGGAGCGAGCCCTGCTCGCGAGCATGAACTCCTGCCCCGGCAGTTCGCTTGCAGCGCAAGCTCCTACAGATGGAAATACCTCTCAGGATCACGCCAATGCCCTGCAAAGACCTTCGTGAATTCATCGCCTTCCTGGAGAAGGAGGGCGATCTGATCAGGATCAAGACGGAAGTCGATCCCAATCTTGAGATCACGGAAATCTGCGACCGCACGCTGCGTGCAGGCGGTCCCGCCCTGCTGTTCGAGAATCCCCGCAACTCAAAGATTCCCCTGCTCGGCAATCTGTTCGGACATCCCCGGCGCGTGGCGCTGGCGATGGGTCAGAAAGACCTGCAGGGTTTGCGAGATGTTGGGCACCTTCTCGCCTTCCTGAAAGAACCCGTTCCGCCCAAAGGCTGGAAGGAGCTGTGGCAGAACCTGCCCGCCTACCGCCAGGTGCTGAACATTGCGCCGGATCTGAAGAAAACGGCGCCCTGTCGCGACGTCATCATCGACGAGGCCGATATCGATCTGGGCATGTTGCCCGTGCAGACCTGCTGGCCGGGCGATGTTGGCCCGCTGGTGACCTGGCCGCTGGTGATCACCCGCGGTCCCGAGAAAGAGCGCCAGAACCTGGGCATCTACCGCATGCAGGTCATTGGCCGCAACAAGATGATCATGCGCTGGCTGTCCCACCGTGGCGGCGCGCTGGACTTCCGCGACTGGCAGATCAAGCACCCCGGCGAACCCTTTCCCGTGGCGATTGCGATCGGGGCCGACCCGGCCACGATTCTGGCCACGGTGACACCAATTCCGGACACGCTTTCAGAATATGCCTTCGCCGGTTTGCTGCGCGGGCAGAAGACGGAAGTGCTCACCTGCCTCACCAGCAATCTGCAGGTGCCGGCCAGCGCAGAGTTCGTGCTGGAAGGCGTGATCGAGCCAGGTGAGATGGCGGAAGAAGGCCCGTTTGGAGACCACACCGGCTATTACAACGAAGTGGAACGCTTTCCAGTTTTCACGGTCAAGAAACTCACGCATCGCAAAGACCCGATCTACCACAGCACCTACACCGGACGTCCGCCGGATGAGCCCGCCATGCTGGGCGTGGCGCTGAACGAAGTGTTCATTCCGCTGATTCAGAAACAGTACCCGGAGATCGTGGATTTCTATCTGCCGCCCGAAGGCTGTTCCTACCGCATGGCCGTCATCAGCATTCGCAAGCAGTACCCGGGACACGCCAAGCGCATCATGATGGGCGCGTGGTCGTTCCTGCGTCAGTTCATGTATACGAAGTTTGTGATCATCGTGGACGACGACGTGAATGTGCGCGACTGGAACGATGTGATCTGGGCCATGACCACGCGCATGGACCCGGCACGGGACACCGTGCTCATCGAAAACACGCCGATCGACTACCTGGATTTTGCGTCGCCGGTGTCCGGCCTCGGCTCGAAGATGGGGATGGATGCCACCAGCAAATGGCCGGCAGAAACCACCCGCGAATGGGGCACGCCGATCAGCATGAGTGACGATGTGAAGAAGCGCGTGGACGACATCTGGAACGAGCTGGGCATCAAGTAAGCGCCATCACCCCGGTTGGGGAAACTGCGGCAGCCCTGCACTCATGGCACGGGTGGCTGCAGCAAGAGCGCGCGGATCACGGTCCTGTTCTTTCAGATTCTGCAGCAGACGCGCCAGCTCTGCGTAAGCCTCCACATCAGCACTGACACGCAGGCTGCGTTCAAAATAATCTCTGGCCTTTCCCCACAGTGATGCCCGCAGCGCCAGCCTCCCCGCGGCCAGCAACAGCACACCATCTTCGCTGCGCGCACTCAGCCAGCTCTCCGCCTTCTGCAACTGCCTGACGGCCTGCGCATCATCCACCCGCAAACTCAGCAGACTGTACCGGCGCACCAGCGAATCACTCCAGCGGGTCTCCAGTGAGGACTCGAACATCGCTACAGCGTCGTGCAGAGCGCCGATGCGCATGTACGCCTGAACGCAGGCACTGATCAGCTCATCGCCGGGCACCATGCCACGGGTGTGCCGTTTCCAGAAGCGCCGCAGTGCAGACACCCTTGTACCTGGTTCCTCGCTGAGACTCGCGAGCCTGTGCATCAGTTCCAGCTGCTGTTCTTCCACATCGTTCTGTGCGTTGAGGGCCTTGCGTGCGGCGCGGGCAGCGGACCATTGCCGGCCAGCGCGCACGAGATTCAGCGGATTGAGCCAGCTGAGCAGCAGATACACCAGGCGCGCGGCTATCAGTAACAGCACCATGGCCACAAAGAGTGCGAACAGGCTCGTCTCGAAGGTGGCGTTGCCCCAGGAAAGAAGCAGATAGCCCGGGTCGCGCGCGAGCGCCAGCGTCACGAGCAGGCCCGTGGTGATCGCCAGCAGTGAAAAAAGGAAGAGTCGGATCATGCTCAGCGACCGTCGCTGTCAGTCGTGGCTGATTGGGCACGACGGGCATTGGCCTGCTGCAGCAGCGCAAGTGATCCGGAAATATCCGGGCGGGATGTAGCCACTGTCGCCGCTGCAAGCGCCTCCAGTTCCTGCCCCAGTGTGCGTCCGGCGCCTGCGTCGATGGCAAAGTAGCGCGTCATCCAGTCACGGCCTTTCTCCAGACTGCTGCGATAGACTTCCTGCTCTGCCATCAGCAGGGCAAGCTGCGCCTGCTCCAGCATCAATCGCAGATTCTGCTTGAGTGTCGCTTCCTGCTGGGGCGGCAGCAGTGCCTCGGGCGCCACGTCCCACTCCTGCCACACGAAGATGCTGCCCAGCAGCTCCAGTGCCCGGACACCAAAGCCGGTGTCAGCCGACAATGTCGCGCCCTGCTGTGCAGCAAGCTGCTCGGAGTAATTCTGTACCAGAGTGTTGCGTAGAGAGAGCTGGTCGATCAAAGGCAGCAGATTGTTCATGCGCACGTACAGGCCCGGCACGTCCACATACTCCAGATTGCGCAGTGCCAGCATCTCGCCTGCCAGCGCATCGCGCACGCCAAGCACCGTGGCGTCCCCCGAGTCGCGCAGCATTTCATCGACAGTGGAAAGAATGAGCAGGGCCGAGTCAGCATCGCCCTGCAGCGTGAGTTTTTGATTGGCCAGTCGCAAAAGATATTCCGCTTCCGTCCACAGCCATTCCTGCACATCACGCTGGGTTGGTTCGGCCTCCAGGCGCTGTTCCACGCTGGCGGTGCTGCTGGCCAGTGCTGCGATGCGCGTCTCGAGGCTTGTGCGCAGCGCTTCCAGTGACTGCCGGTCCGCCAGCGTGGCGAGAAGTTCGTCGGGCACTGCCGCCGGCGCAGTAGCAGGGGCGTTCTGCTGCAGCGCCATATTTTCGGTCTGCAGGGTTTCGATCAGTGAGAGTACGCGCAATTGTTCGTATACAAGCCAGAAGATGGCCAGCAACACCGGTACCAGCACCAGCATCATGATGAGGAAGCGTCGCAGACCACTGCTGCGCGAGCGGGCGCGGGGAAGATGCGGAGCCGCATTGCTGCGGCTCAGTTCGTCCAGCACGCGCGGCGTGTCGATTCGCGGCGCCGACTCTGCAGAGGGCGCGGGGGTACTGCCGTCAGTCACAAAGCCTCCTGGGGGTCTGCGTGCGTCGCCGGGCAATGGCGCAGGCAGGCGAGCACGGTCAGATCATCGGCACCCCCGGCATTGAGCACGTGGGCGAATCCGGCACGGCGGGCGTTCTGTTCGACACGCGCAGAAGGCACGATCAGCGTCAGTGTCTGCTGCAAGCCTAGCAGAGGGTTTGCGGCCTTGTCTTGCGACAAATCAAGCGCTGCGCCCGCCGTTTCGGGCACCTTGAGCAGGCTGAGGAAGCTCTCGAAAATCTGCAGACTGGTCAGCACCACGCAGTTGATGTGCTGCTCCTGCAGGGCCGCCAGCACCTCGGCGCGCGTGTGGGCAGGCACCTGGCGTGTGTAGAGTTCGATGTAGTCCACCTGCGCGCCACGCTCTCGCAGCGTTTCGGCCAGCAGTTCCCGGCCACCCTTGCCCCGGAACAGCGCGATGCGCCTGCCCTGCACCTGTTGCAGGCCGGGCAGCGCCAGCAGGTCCTCGCTGGTCACGCCAGTGTCCGCACAATGCACCGGCCAGGGATGCTGACGCAGGACAGCGGCGGTGCCTGGCCCTACCGCATAGGCCTCCAGGCCAACGGGCAGCTGCGGCCAGTAGCTTTCGATCCACTCGAGCCCCAGATGGGCGGCATTGGTGCTGATGAAGATGGCGATGTCATAGGTATCGAGAGCGAGGATGCGGGATTTTACCCGCTCGATGTCGTCACGTTCCTGCACCGGCAGGATACTGAGCAGCGGCAGGCTCAAGGTGTGACCACCCTGGTCGGCAATGGCCAAAGCCAGACGCTCGACCTGGCCCGCCGGGCGGGTCAGCAGCACACGGCACTGCTGCAGGGCCAGCGCGGCCTGCGGACCAGCAAGGGGACTCTGTCGGGGGGGTGTGTTCATGCCTCGGCGTACAACGCGGCCAGGATCTTGTCGGCACCTTTGGCCAGCAGCGCCTCGGCCACGGCGATGCCAAGCTGTTCGGCATTCTGGCGGGGGCCACGCAACTCCTCGCGCAGAATGCGCTGGCCGTTGACATCGCCCACCAGCGCCCGCAGATGCAGCTGCTCGCCCTCCAGTTCGGCGAAGCAGGCGATCGGCACCTGACAGCCACCCTGCAGCCGCGTGTTCACGGCGCGCTCGGCGACGACGCGGTCAGCCGTGTCTGCGTGATGCAGCACCTGCAGCAGCGCGATGATTTCATGATCGTCCACGCGGCACTCGATGCCCACGGCACCCTGCCCGCCGGCCGGCAGCGACGACGTGGTGTCCATACGGGCGCGTATGCGTTCGCCCAGGCCCAAGCGCACCAGTCCGGCAGTGGCGAGGATGATGGCGTCATAGTCACCGCGGTCCAGCTTGCTCAGGCGTGTGCCGACGTTGCCACGCAGATCGCCGATCTGCAGGTCGGGCCGGTGGCTGCGCAGCTGACACTGGCGACGCAGACTGGAGGTGCCCACGCGGGCGCCCTGGGGCAGCGCGTCGATGCTGGCATAGGTGTTCGAGACGAAGGCATCACTGGGGTCTTCCCGTTCGCAGATGACGCGCAGGCCCAGACCCTCCGGAAACTCCATCGGCACGTCCTTCATGGAATGCACGGCAATGTCGGCGCGCCCTTCCAGCATGGCCACTTCCAGCTCCTTCACGAACAGCGCCTTGCCGCCGATCTTCGCCAGCGGCGTGTCGAGAATGATGTCGCCCCGGGTTGTCATGCCTATCAGTTCAACCTGCAGGGCGGGGTAATGAGCCAGCAGACGGCTCTTCACATGCTCTGCCTGCCACAGGGCCAGGGGGCTCTCGCGCGTGGCGATGCGGATTCTTTCAACTGCCATGATCAGGGGGGAACTCCAGAATTGTCTTGCCGGCGATTCTACGCCAATCCCCCGCCCGAGACACAGCCCGGGGCGATGTTGTTATAATCGCCGCCCCTGTACCGGCCAGACGGCCCGAGAGAGACGGACTATGAGCGACAAGACACCCGACGCAATCAAACCCTGGGGCGGACGATTCAGCGAGGCCACCGACGCCTTCGTCGAGCGCTTCACCGCTTCCGTGACCTTCGACAAGCGTCTGTATCACCACGACATCAACGGCTCCATTGCCCATGCCACCATGCTGGGCAAGGTCGGCATTCTGAGCGCGCAGGAAGTCCAGGACATCGTCACCGGCCTGGAAGGCATCCGCGAGGACATCGTGGCGGGCCGCTTCGAGTGGTCCGTGGCGCTGGAAGACGTGCACATGAACATCGAGTCCGAGCTGACGCGCCGCATCGGCATGACGGGCAAGAAGCTGCACACCGGGCGCTCACGCAATGACCAGGTGGCGACCGACATCCGCCTGTATGTGCGCGACGAGATCGACTCCATCGGCGCCACCCTGCACCGCCTGCAGCTGGCCTTGCTGGACATGGCCGAGCGCGAAGCCGACACCATCATGCCGGGCTTCACCCATCTGCAGACCGCCCAGCCCATTACCTTCGGCCACCACATGATGGCCTGGTTCGAGATGCTGGAGCGCGACCACGGCCGTCTGCTCGACTGCCGGGCCCGTCTGAACTATTCGCCGCTGGGGGCGGCCGCGCTGGCGGGAACGAGTTACCCCATCGAGCGCGAGTACACCGCGCAGCTGCTGGGTTTCACCGCCGCGACCCGCAATTCGCTGGATTCGGTGAGCGACCGCGACTTCGCCATCGAGCTGGCTGCGGCTGCCAGCCTGATCATGACCCACCTGTCACGCTTCTCTGAGGAGCTGGTGCTGTGGACGTCCTCGCAGTTCGACTTCGTGGATCTTCCCGACCGTTTCTGCACCGGCTCGTCCATCATGCCCCAGAAGAAGAATCCCGACGTGCCCGAGCTGGTGCGTGGCAAGACCGGCCGCGTCAACGGCCATCTGGTGGCGCTGCTGACACTCATGAAGTCCCAGCCGCTGGCCTACAACAAGGACAATCAGGAGGACAAGGAGCCACTTTTCGACCTGATTGACACCGTGCGCGACTGCCTGAAGGCCTATGCCGACATGGTGCCGGCCATCCGGCCGAAGAAGGAATCGCTCTACAACGCGGCGCTCAAAGGCTACGCCACAGCCACAGATCTGGCGGACTATCTGGTGCGCAAGGGCATCGCCTTCCGCGACGCCCACGAGATCGTCGGCAAGTCAGTGGCCTATGGCATCGCGCAGAAGAAGGATCTGAGCGCGCTGTCGCTTCAGGAGCTGCAGCAGTTCTCACCGATGATCGCGCAGGATGTGTTCGCCGTGCTGACGCTGGAAGGCTCAGTGCAGTCGCGCAACCACGTCGGCGGCACGGCGCCGCAGCAGGTCCGGGCGGCAGTGGCGAAGCGCCGCAGCGAACTGGCTGCCCGCGACTGAGGACAGAACTCTGAGGGCTGGGAGTTGGGTGCTGGGTGCTGGGTGCTGGGTGCTGGATGCTGGATGCTGGATGCTGGATGCTGGATGCTGGATGCTGGATGGAAAGTGTGGGAGCGGGCCCTGCCCGCGAACAAACGAAGCTGCAACTTTTGGGAACTGGCACTCGCCAGGCGATGGGGGCCGGTCGTCCCGTTCAGCGGCATAAGAGACCAGCGCCGAGCGCAGAAAAATGACCTGAGGCATTTTTCGGAGAGAGGGCAGCCCGGAGAGCCGCAGGTCAGCCGCAGAACGGGATGACCGGCCCCCGGCGCCTTGACTGAGAAGGTTTTCAACAGCAGCGCCGCTGATGATTGTTCGCGGGCAGGGCCCGCTCCCACAGGCACATCTCAATCCCACAGGGACATCTCAATCCCACAGGCCTGCCATCCAACTCCCCGCTACTGCGCCTGCGACGCCTGAAGCTCGATCTCGTAGGTGAGCGTTTCGGTATCGCGCTGCGTCGTCACCGACACCACATCCCCCGCCCTGCGATTCTCCAGCGCATTGAGCAGATCGTCTTCATTGACGATCTCCTCGTCATCGATCTTCGTGATCACATCCCCCAGCGCAATGCCCCGCGCCGTCTCCTGAAGGCCACGCATGCCCGCAATTTCGAGGCTCCCACCCTCTATCACATCCATTACGATTACCCCCAGGATGCCCGCGTTCTGACGGTAATACTCTGCGTATTGCGGCGGCAGCAGGGAGATGCCCAGCGTCGGGGTCTGCACGCGGCCAAAGGTAATCAGCTCCGGCACAATCTTGGCAACCGTATTGGCCGGGATTGCGAAGCCAATGCCGGAACTCGCGCCCGTCGGGCTGTAGATGGCCGTGTTGACGCCCACCAGTTGCCCCAGGGAATTGAGCAACGGCCCGCCCGAATTGCCGGGATTGATGGCGGCATCGGTCTGAATCACGTCGCGAATCTTGCGACGGCTGACCGAATCGATCTCCCGGCCAAGCGCGCTGACCACACCCACGGTCAGGGTGGTATCCAGACCGAAAGGGTTGCCGATGGCAATGACCTTGCGCCCGACTTCCAGCAGCGACGAGTCGCCCACCTGCAGCGGCTGCAGCTTCTCTGCCGGTGCCTGAATGCGCAGTACTGCCAGGTCCTTGTCAGGTTCAGCACCCACCACTTCGGCGTCCCAGGCACTGCCATCCTGCAAGGTAACAGTCAGTCGCGAGGCCTGCTGGATGACGTGGAAATTGGTCACCACATAGCCGTCGCGGCTCCAGATGAAGCCCGAGCCGCTGCCCTGCGGAATCTCCTGGGGGTTCAGCGAGTAGAAAGAGCGGCGCACCAGGCGTGAATTGGTGATGTACACCACGGAGGGGCTGGCTTGCTTGAAGACTTCGATGTTGTTTTCTTCGTCATTGGTCTTGAAGGTGGCATAGTCTTGCTGTGCCACTGCGCTGGCGGCGACAAGACTGGCGCTCAGCAAGGCAATCAATGCGAGCCAGTAATGACGGTGTTTCATGGTGCGCAGTACTCCTGATGCAATTGGCGTGGGCGTTATAGTGGGAGTGCCGGCCCATGGCTTCAAGGGGTCCGGACAAATTCCGTGACCCTGTCACAATCGCCCCCCTATAATTTCGGCCGCTGCAATTACCAGGAAATTGAGAATGAGCATCAAGATCGCCTTCAACGGATTCGGCCGCATGGGTCGCCTTGCCCTGCGCGCGGCATGGGACTGGCCAGACGTCGAGATCGTCCACATCAACGAGATCGCCGGCAGCCCCGCCGATGCCGCGCATCTGCTGACTTTCGATTCCCAGCACGGCACCTGGCACAAGAATGTCAGTGCCACAGCCGAGGGCCTGCGCATCGAAGGCCGGCCTGTCCCGTGGTCCCGCAACACGGCGCTGGCGGATACCGACTGGGCAGCCACGGGCGCCAATGTGGTGGTGGAATGCACTGGCAGGGTCAAGTCCCGGGAGGCACTGGCCCCGCTGCTGGCGCAGGGCATCCGCCGCGTGGTGGTGTCGGCGCCGGTCAAGGACGGGACCCTCAATATCGTCATGGGCGTCAATGATCATCTGTACGACCCAGCGCAGCACCGCATTGTCACAGCGGCCTCCTGCACCACCAATTGCCTGGCGCCCGTGGTGGACGTGATTCACCGCAGCTTCGGCATCCGCCATGGCAGCATCACCACCGTGCATGACATCACCAACACCCAGAGCGTGCTGGACGGGTATCACAAGGACCTGCGCCGCGCCCGCGCCTGCGGCCAGTCGCTGATTCCCACCAGCACCGGGTCTGCCACCGCCATCACCGAGATTTTTCCGGAGCTGAAGGGCCGACTGAACGGCATCGCGATTCGCGTGCCCATCACCAATGCCTCATTGACGGACTGTGTCTTCGAGCTGGAACAGTCCGTCACGGTGGAGCAGGTCAATGCTGCCCTGAAAGCTGCCGCCGAGGGCCGGCTGCAGGGCATTCTGGGCTACGAGGAACGCCCGCTGGTATCGGTGGACTATGTGAATGATCCGCGTTCCAGCATTGTCGACGCACTTTCCACCATGGTGATCAACGGTACTCAGGTGAAGATACTGGCGTGGTACGACAATGAGATCGGCTACGTACACCGCATGATGGAACTGGCCCTCAAAGTGGGGCGGAGCTGAGAGCAGTGGGTCTGAGCCTGCGCCACAATCCGTTTGCCCAGTACCTGGTGATCACCGCCAGCTACTGGGCTTTCACCCTGACCGACGGCGCCCTGCGCATGCTGGTGGTGCTGTTCTTCCACGGCCTTGGTTTCAGTCCGCTGGAGGTGGCTTCGCTGTTCCTGCTGTATGAATTCTTCGGCATGGTCACCAACTTGTTCGGAGGCTGGCTGGCCAGCCGTATCGGCCTGAACGTGACCATGCACATCGGCCTGGCACTGCAGATAGTGGCCCTGCTGATGCTGCTGGCGGACCCGGCGCTGCTGACCGTGGTGTGGGTGATGGTGGCGCAGGCGCTGTCCGGCATCGCCAAGGATCTGAACAAGATGAGCGCCAAGAGCAGCGTGAAGAGCCTGGTGCCGGACGACGCCCAGGGCACACTCTACCGCTGGGTGGCGCGGCTGACTGGCTCCAAGAATGCACTCAAGGGCGTTGGCTTTTTCCTGGGCGGGGCGTTGCTGGCCAGCGTCGGATTCCACGGGGCCATTCTCATCATGGCAGTGCTGCTGGGGGTGGTGCTGCTGGCCAGCCTGCTGCTGCTCGAACGCCAGAGCGGGGTAGCCAGCTTCAAGCCGAAGTTTCGCGAGATATTCTCCAGCAGCAATGCCATCAACCGGCTGGCAGCAGCGCGCTTCTTTCTGTTCGCCTCACGGGATGTCTGGTTCGTGGTGGCGCTGCCTGTGTATCTGCAGAGTCGGCTGGGCTGGAGTGCGCTGCAGGTGGGAGCGCTGCTGGCGGTGTGGGTGATTGGCTATGGTGCGGTGCAGGCGCTGGCGCCGGGATTTGTGGGGGGGAGTTCGCGAGCAGGGCTCGCTCCTACCGGGCGCACGGCCTTTGTGTGGGCAGCACTGCTGTGTCTGCTGCCGGCGCTGATCGGCGCGGCGCTGCTGGCGCAATGGCAGGCGGAACTGGTGCTGGTGGGCGGACTGCTGGTGTTTGGCGCCGTGTTCGCCATCAACTCGGCCGTGCATTCCTATCTGATCGTGTCCTGGGCGCGCACTGACGGCGTGTCGCTGGACGTGGGCTTCTATTACATGGCCAATGCTGCCGGCCGACTGCTGGGCACCGTGCTGTCGGGCCTGGTGTATCAGACAGCAGGGCTGGCGATGTGCCTTTTCGTCTCGTCCTTGCTGGTGGCGGCTTCTGCCGTGCTTGCCCGGCGTCTCTGAGCCCGGTTACTGCGCGCGGCCGCCCAGTTTGCGCATGGTCGCTTCCCAGTGCATCACCTTCTCCGGCGCCATGCCGGCTACCATGCCTATCAAGGTCTCGCGCACTGGCGCTATGCCTATGAAGCCCAGGACGTTGCGCTCCAGCGCCTTCACACTGTGGGCGCGGAAATACCAGCGGTACACCAGGGCCGGCATGCCCATCGTGACGACTACGCGGGCGCTGCGTCCACCCAGCGCTTTTGCGCCGAAGGGGTTTCGGGCATCCCGGTGAAAGGCGAAACCAGGCCGTGCCACCTGCTCCAGAAAGCCTTTCAGGAGCGCCGGCATGTCGCCAAGCCAGAGGGGAAAAAACAACACCAGATGGTCTGCCCAGAGAATGTCGGCCTGGGCGTCCGTCAGGCCCGCAGGCACCGTGCCCTTCTCCCAGTCGTCCTGTGTCCGCAACAGTGGAAATTCGAGATCGGCGACGACCAGTGTCCGTGTCTCATGCCCCGCCGCTGCCGCACCCTGTGCATAGGCGTCGAGCAGAAGATGATTGAGATGGCGCTTGCTGGTATCAGGATGTCCTTGAATGAGCAGGATGCGGTGAGTCATGGCAATGCCTCTTGCAACAGATCACTGGGAAAGTGCCATCGTGACGGCGCGCGCGGAGTGGATGGCTGTCGAATCGTACAGTGTCACTGACGTGTCCCGCTGCCTGATCAACAAACCAATCTCTGTGCAGCCCAGAATGACAGCTTCAGCACCCTGTGCAGACAGGTCGGCCACGATATCGAGATAGGCCTCCCGCGATGCTGGCTCGATGCGCCCCAGGCACAGCTCCTCATAGATGACCCGGTGGACCAGACGCCGTGCGTCCTGTTCCGGCACCAGCACCTCGATGCCATAGCGGCTGGCAATGCGCCCCTTGTAGAAATCCTGCTCCATGGTGAAGGCCGTGCCCAGCAGTCCCACGCGGCGAATGCCCTGCCCCTGCAATGCCTCGGCGGTGGCGTCCGCAATATGCAGAAGAGGAATGTCGATGGCCGCTTCGATCTGTGGGGCCACCTTGTGCATGGTGTTGGTACAGAGCATCAGGAAGTCAGCACCCCCGGCCTGCACGCTGCGGGCGGCAGCTGCCAGTTGCTCGGCAATGGCATCCCAGTCGCCGGCATGCTGAAGAGCCTCCAGCGGGGCGAAGTCGACACTGTGCAGCAGAATCTTCGCCGAGTGCAGACCGCCGCAGGCAACGCGCACGCCCTCGTTCAGCGCCCGATAATAGGTGCTGGTGCTTTCCCAGCTCATGCCGCCCAGCATGCCGATTGTTTTCATAGTGCCAGCCTCGCGCCCGGCAATGTCATGAGAATCAACAGACCAGGTCCCAGCAGGCCGGCGAGAATGAGAAGAATCCAGGGCATGTGATAGACATCAGTGACAGGCAGAGACCCGGGATCATGGCACTTTCGGGTATTGCGGGGAAGTCGCGCGCTGCCGGCTTCAGGCCGCACTGCGCAGGGTTTCGGGAACGCCGAGGAAGCGAACCGTGTTCTTGCCCGACGCCTTGGCCTTGTACATGGCCTTGTCGGCCCGTGCCAGCCACTGTTCCACGGACTCGTCGGCAATGTATTCCGCCACGCCGAGTGAGGCGGTCACCGGCAGGGCTATGTCCGCAAGCGCGCGGGCCACCAGATCGCGGATATCTTCGGCTAGTTTTGCCGCCGTCTCGCCGGTGGCACTCGTGGCCAGCACGACGAATTCGTCCCCGCCAAAGCGGTACAGATTGTCGGTCAGACGGATGCGCGTGGCGATGATGTCGGCGACCCGACGCAGCACTTCGTCTCCGGCTGCATGGCCGCCTGCGTCATTGACGATCTTGAAGTTGTCCAGATCCAGCAGAATGGCCGACATCGGCATGGCCGTGCGGCGGTACGTCGCCACGAGCTGATCCAGCTTCTTGTTCAGCGCCCGGCGATTGCCCGCACCGGTCAGCGGGTCTTCCGTGGACAATTGCAGCAGCTGATCGCGCTGCCGGTTGCGCTGCTGCGCGAAGGCAAAGGCAAAGGCAAAGAGGATGCACCCGAGGAGGGACAGGAAGAATTTCGCGAAATCGAAAGCCGTCAGCCCAGAAAACAAGGCCAGGGACGACGCGAGCAGTGCCGCCGCCGTGAGTCGCAACGCGGTGGCCGGCGGTGTCAGGAAGAAGGCGGCGATAGTGACCGGGTACAGAAAGTACAGATCCCGGGGGCCGAGAAAGAAGAGATTGGCCACCATGCCTGACAGTGACAGCACGGCAATGAAGAAGCCGGGTATCTCGGTACGGCGCGTGCGCCACACATACGCGAAGGTGGCCGAGGAGCCCACAACGCCAATGGTGTCCACCAGGCCGACAGCCCAGTCTCCCGTGCTGAAACGCACAAAGGCAAAGGGGAGCAGGCCGATCACGGAGATCAGCGACAGGACGAGGACAATGACCTCTTCGGAGGTTCTTTTCTGCATGGTACCGCTCACGACGAAAGTGACCGGCGGGATATTAACAGGATTCTCAGGAATTCCTATCCTGTAGGAAAATTGCCATGCCGTCAGGGCGCATTGCGCTCGCGCATCTGCGCCATGCGGGCTTCTTCGGCCTCGCGGAACTTCGTCATCTGCGCATCGGTCAGCACAGTGGCAAGAATCTCTTCGGTTTGCCGCTGCATTTCTGCACGGCGCTGCATGCCCTGGCCTTGACCCCCGCCTTGCCCCTGTCCTCCGCCCTGACGCATCGCGCCCATCGCGGCCATCTGCATTTCAGTGACTTTTGCCATCGCTGCGCGGAACGCGGGTTCCTGCTCTGACGTGATTTCCAGTGCAGTGATCAACTGCTGCACACGGGCCTCGGGGTTCATGCGCATGCCGCCACCCCCTCCCTGGCCGGGACCACCCCCCTGGCCACTGCCCGGCTGTGCCTGCAGGACGCTGGCGGAAAGAGCGAGGACGAGCGACGTAATCAGTGCGAGCAGTACAGTCTTCATGGTGTGGCTCCTGTGTTGGACGTGTGTTGTTGAATGCTTGTTGTGCGGGCCCTGCCTGTGGGAGCGGGCCTTGCCCGCGAACTGGTCTAGAGATCTGTTCAAGCAGTTCGCGGGCAAGGCCCGCTCCTACAGTGTTTCCAGCTGCTCACTTTTTTCCAGCCAGAGAGTTTCGACACCCTCGGCCTCGGACTTGAGCGCGGCCTGCTTCTGCAGCAGCGCACTCAGGTCCTTCTTGCGGCTCTCTTCGTACAGACTCGCATCGCCCAGCTGGGTTTCCACCTGTGTCAGGTCTGCGTGCAGCTTGTCGAGCTTCTGCTCCAGCTTCTTGATCTCATTGCGCAGCGGCGCCAGTTGCTGGCGGGTAGCAGCGGCCTGCTGGCGCAGTTCCTTGCGATCGCCCTTCCGGTCGTCACCCGCCTCCGCAGGTTTCGCCGCCGTGCCCGTGCTGCCCTTGCTGTTCTCCTGCATCCACTTTTCGTAGTCGTGCAGATCGCCTTCGAATTCCTGACAGCGCCCATTGTGTATGGAGTGGAACTCATCGACGGTATTGCTCAACAGGTGACGGTCGTGGGACACAATGACCAGCGCCCCCTCGAATCCCTGCAGCGCCACTGTAAGCGCGTGGCGCATTTCCAAATCCAGGTGGTTGGTGGGTTCGTCCAGCAGCAACAGGTTCGGCTTCTGCCACACCACCAGGGCCAGTGCGAGCCGCGCCTTCTCGCCACCAGAGAAATTCTCGATGGTCTCGGTGATTCGATCTCCACGGAAATCGAATCCGCCCAGAAAATCGCGGATGCTCTGGTCACGCGCCGCCGGATCCAGTCGCTGCAGGAGCAGCATCGGGCTGGCGCGCTGATCCAGCACGTCCACCTGGTGCTGAGCGAAATACCCCACCTGCAGAAACTTCGAGCTGCGCATTTCTCCGGCCAGGGGAGCCAGATCGCTCGCAATCGTGCGCAGCAGCGTGGACTTGCCGCAGCCGTTGAAACCCAGCAGACCGATGCGCGTGGTGTCGCGAATGGTCAGTCGGATATTGCTGACCAGTGGCGAACCATAGCCGACGCTCACCTTGTCCAGCGCCAGCAGCTCGGCAGGCAGGCGCTCCGGTGCCGGGAACTCGAAATGGAATGGCGAGTCGATATGCGCCGGCGCAATCAGCTGCATGCGGTCAAGCTCCTTGAGGCGACTCTGAGCCTGCCGCGCCTTGGTGGCCTTGGCACGGAAACGCCGCACGAAGTCCTCGATCTCGGCCACGCGCCGCTGCTGCTTCTCGAACATGGCCTGCTCCTGCGAGAGCCGTTCTGCACGCTGCGTTTCAAAACTGCTGTAGTTGCCGCGATAGAGTGTGAGTTTCTGTTGCTCGACGCTCACCACATACGAGATGACTTCGTCGAGAAAACTGCGGTCGTGGGAAATGATCAGCAGCGTGCCCTGATAACGCTTGAGCCATTGTTCCAGCCATAGCGTGGCTTCCAGGTCGAGGTGGTTGGTGGGCTCGTCCAGCAGCAGCAGGTCGGAGGGTGCCATCAGGGCGGCGGCGAGATTCAGGCGGATGCGCCAGCCCCCGGAAAAGCTCGAGACGGGATTGTCGAACTGTTCAGCCGAAAAGCCGAGTCCCGATAGCAACTGCATGGCCCGGAAACGAATGTCGTAGCCGCCAATCTTGTCCATGTCGCTGTGCAGATGGGCAATGGCCGAACCGTCGCCCTTTGCCTCCGCCGCGTGCAACAGCCGTTCGATCTCGCGGTAGCGCGCATCGCCATCAATCACGAAGTCCACCGCCGACGTGGCCGAAGCCACGGTCTCCTGACGCATGTGCGCACACCGCAGACCTTCCGGCATGGACAGATCGCCCTGATCCAGCGCCAGTTGCCCCAGAAGACAGGCAAACAGGCTGGATTTGCCGCTGCCATTGCGGCCAATGACACCAATCTTCTGCCCATTGTGAATGGCCAGACTGGCATCGCGCAGCAGCACGAGTTCGCCGCGCATCAGCGTGGCATTGTTCAGGGAAATCATCGCGATCACTCGTAGAGGGAGGGCCTGCACGGCCCGATGGCGGGCAATCATACTACCGCTGCCCCTGCCAAGGCACTAGCGTGCAGCGCCAGCCAGTCTGATTGATTTCCCCTGGCCGACTTCGTACACTCGGTCAGACTTGCATTCAGGGTGCGGCATGAAACAGATTCTGCTGATAGATGACGACGAGAAACTCGGACAGTTGCTGACGCAATATCTGGAGCGCTATGACATGAAGGTGACGGCAGCCCATACGCCGTCGAAGGGTTTCGAATACCTCAAGCGCAACAAGCCTGATCTGCTGATCCTGGATGTCATGCTGCCCGAAAAGGACGGCTTCGAAATCTGCCGCGAGATTCGCGCCAAATCGTCACTGTACGGCCAGCTGCCCATCCTGATGCTTACCGCCCACGGCGAAGTCACTGACCGCATCGTCGGGCTCGAGCTGGGTGCCGACGATTACCTGCCCAAGCCATTTGAACCCCGCGAACTGGTGGCGCGCATCACCAATATCCTGCGCCGCACCAGTGATGAAGCACGCAGCCAGCTGGATGTGCCGAGAATTCAGGGCCTGGAAGTGGACACGGTGCGGCGCCTGGTCAAGCTGGATGAGGAGATCGTCGAACTGACCACCATGGAGTACGAGCTTCTGCTGCTGTTCATGCAGTCACCCAACAAGACCTTCACCCGTGACGAACTGATGAACCGCCTGCGCGGCATCGACGCAGAATTGTTTTCGCGCGCCGTGGACACTCTCGTCAGCCGGCTGCGCCACAAGCTCAAGGACACCTCGAAGACGCCGCGCTTCATCAAGACGGTGTGGGGACGCGGCTACACCTTTGTGGGTGAGCCAGGCTGAGGCCTGCGCCGCACCAGTGGCATCACCATGAAGACTCTGCCTGGACGCATCAACAACTCCCTCTTCTTTCGCCTGTTCCTGATCTTCAGCGTGACGGTGCTGGTGTTCTTCCTGATCATCACCCTGTCGATCCGCCAGATCGACGAAAACTGGCGCTCCGAACGGCTGAATCCACTGCCCGATTTCTACCTCGACAACATCACGCTCATCGTCGACAACATCGGCGTGCCGCCCGATCTGCAGCGGGCCACACAGCTTGCATCCGAACTGTCGCTGACCATCATCATCCGCAGTCCTCACATCAACTGGCAGTCCGATGACCAGAGCGATCTGGACGTGGACAGCGCGGCCTTCGTCCGCACGCTGTCGCGGGAAGCGCAGATCATGGTGGTGGGTGACGAGGAAGTGATTCGTGTGGCACGCGGCGCTTATGAGTACTTTCTGAACCGGCGCGTACCGACACTCAGCGACTATGACTACATCGTGGTGTACATCGGACTCGCCCTCGCCGGTTTCGCATTGCTGCTCAATTATCTGCTCGTGCATCGCCTGCTGGTAGACCCCGTGCGCAAGCTGCGGGAAGGTGCGGAACGCATCTGCGACGGCGACCTGAGCTACCGCGTGAAGACGCGCCGCACAGACGAGCTGGGCGAGCTGACCCAGAGCGTGAACCACATGGCCGACTCGCTGCAGTCAATGCTGGAGGCGAAGCGCCAGTTGCTGCTGGCCATCAGCCACGAACTGCGCACGCCGATTACCCGCGCAAAACTGCAGCTGGAATTCATGGACGACGACTCCGTGCGCGAAGCGCTGGCGGACGACATCAATGAGATCGACCTGCTGATTTCCGATCTGATCGAAGCCGAGCGCCTGAGCAATCAGCACCAGGCATTGCTGGCAGAACACGTGGATTTCGCCGATTACATCGGCCTGGTGCTGGAGCCCTACTTCCACAACTATGCGCCGGGCGTGGACTATCAGCGCCCGGAAGAAGACGCCTCGATCTCCATCGACAAGCTGCGCACACGGCTGCTGCTGACCAATATCGTGAACAATGCCATCCGGCACGGTCGGGACAAGCCCATCTGCGTGCGTGTGTCATTCACTGCGAGCGAAGCGATTCTGGAAGTACAGGACGAGGGTGAGGGCATCTCGGCGGAGCACATGGAACATCTGAGCGAGCCCTTCTATCGCGCCGACAGCGCGCGCCAGCGCAACACGGGTGGTTTTGGACTGGGACTTTATCTTTGCCGGCTGATTGCACAGGCCCACGGGGGCCGCCTGGAAATCAGCAGCGAGCTGGGCGTGGGCACCCACGTAAAGGTGTTCCTGCCCTATGAGCAGGAGAAGGACCCGTCCTTGTAGGAGCGGACGCTGCTTTGTAGGAGCGGGCTTGCCCGCGAACCTTCGCGGGCAAGCCCGCTCCTACAACCGCACCTACGCCGTGCGGCGCCGCCCGCGCAGGTAGCCCATCAGCAGCACGAAGCCAATCAGCAGAATCGGCACCAGCGCCGTGTTCACAAACTTCAGCACCGAGCCCAGGCGCTCGATGTCCTGATTCAACTGCAGCTGCACTTCCCGCAGACGACGTCGCGTTTCCAGCTGCTGCTCGTTGAAGCGGTCGATCTCGGCGCGCTGCTCGTCAGAAAGCTGGTTGCCGTCCTGCGTGCTCGACAGTGCCGCAATCTGCACTTCCGTCTGCTGCAGATTCTGCAGCAGTTCCGTCTCTTCCTCACGCAGACGCAAGTCGGCTTCCCGCTGCAGTTCCATCACGGTCAGGAAAGGACGTGCATAACGGCCACGGCTGCGGATAGTGACCAGCTCGGCATTGCCTGAGAGATTGTCCAGCGAATTCATGATGAAGTCGCCATTGCTCGCGAAGGCCTGGCCGATGCGCTGGCCGAAGAAGGACTGGATCTGCACCCACAGTCGATCGTTGAGCATGTCCGAGTCGGCAATCAGGATGATATTGACCGGACCGCTGGATTCGCTGAGGTGTTCGGCAACGGGCTCGGCGGCGGGTGCCGGACGTCCCTCGGGGAAGGCAGACTGCACGGGGCCGGAGACGCGCGCCGCAATGGTGTAACGCTCGCCGGTAGCCTGGAAGTCATCCAGCAGAATGGTCGGGTCGGTCAGCGCCTTGAACAACGGCGCCTCCATCAGGCCAGCGTCAGCACTGCTCTGCAGCAAAGGCTCGAAGGTGGTCTGTGCGCCCTCGAGCGGCGAGATCGCGCCGGCGGAGGACAGGTTCAACACCTGCATTCCCGTGGTCACGATGTCATTCGCGAAACTGCCGCGCTGCAGGCCCATCATGCCGTAGTGCGTCACCGGGCGCGTGGACTCACCCAGATTCACCAGCAGCGCCTGCTCGCGGTCGGCCACCACGCGGGTATTGTCGAACTGCACGCCCCATGCTGCCAGCAGTGCTGCGAGGTCCGAGGCCTGATTCGGACGCGCCACAGGCACACCGTCTTCGCCCGGCTGTGCCTGGGAGTCGGCGTTGGGATCGAGAAAGGCCAGCACCTTGCCGCCACGCAATACGAACTGATCGATTGCGTACTGGGTCTGCAGGCTCAGCTCCTGCGGATGCACCAGCATCAGAATGGTGATGTCCTCGTCGATGCTCGTGGCATCGGGTGCCACGCGCCGGGCGGTGTACAGCTGACGGATGGTGTCCATGATCATCAGCGGCGCCACCGGCTGCATCGTGTCGGGATTCATGCCGCCATCCACGGGAACGCTGGACAGAAACCCCACCACTGGCGGCGTGGGGTTCGCCACCTGGGTAATCAGTTTGGCAACTTCGTATTCCAGAAACTCTTCCTGATCAGGCCGCACCAGGGCGATGGTCTTGAAGATTTTCTCCGCCTCGGCTTCCTCGCCTTCTGCCTCAACGGTGGACGGATCCACTGCCACGATGCCGAAGAACACTTCCTCGCCGCCTTCGCTCAGCGGCACGCGCTGCACGCCGTACTCTACAGCTTCGTCTTCTTCCTCGGAGAACGGCACCGGGTCCACAAGGCGCAGTGTCAGGTTGCCCTCGCTGGCGATCTCCATTTCCTGCAGCAACTCCTGTACGCGGGTGCCATAGGTGCGCAGCTGTGGCACATCGGCCGTGGCCTCTTCGGAGTAGAAGAACAACAGCTCGACGGGCTTCTCGAGATTTCGCACGATATTGCGGGTGCCGTCGGCGAGGGTGTAGAGACTGTCCTGCGTCAGGTCGACGCGCAGCCGGGGAAACACGCTGATCAGCGCCACGCTGACCAGCAGGAAGGCGCCGGTGATCACCAGGCCTTTTCCAGAAAACATCATCTTGCTGTTCATCATCAGACCCCTCAATTCGCTTTCTTGATTTCGATGACGATGGCGGAGGCAAACAGCCACGACGCCATGAACACGAGGAAGAACAGAATGTCACGCACGTCGAGCACCCCTTTGCTGATGGCGTCGAAATGCGTCAGAAAACTCAGTGCGGCCACGGCATCCACCAGCACTTGCGGCGCCCAGTTGAAGGCGTTCAGCACAATCTCGGAGCCCGAGGCCACGAACACGAAGCAGATGGCCACGGTCAGGATGAAGGCAATCACCGAATTGCGCGTCATGGCCGACATGCACGAACCGATGGCCAGAAAACTGCCGGCCATCAGCCAGCTGCCCAGATAGGCCGCGACGATCACCCCGTTGTCAGGGTCGCCCAGATAGTTCACGGTGATCCAGATGGGGAAGGTCAGCAGAAGTGCCGCACCGCACAATACCCACGCGGCGAGGAATTTGCCGAGCACCGCATCGGTGAGCTTCACCGGCAGCGTCATCAGCAGTTCGATGGTGCCGGTCTTGCGCTCGTCGGCCCACAGGCCCATGGCGATGGCCGGAATCATGAACAGATACAACCAGGGATGGAAACTGAAGAAAGGCATCAGGTCAGCCTGGCCGCGCACGTAGAAACCGCCCAGGTCGAAGGTGAAGATGCCGTTCATCACCAGAAAGATCACGATGAACACATAGGCGAGCGGGGTGGCGAAGTAGCCGGCCAGTTCGCGTTTGAAAATGATCTGCAGAATTCTCATTGCGTCACTCCTGTCTCATGCTTCGGGGCACCGCCAGTGACCGTGCCCTGTGTCACACTGCGGAAGTAATCTTCCAGCAGCCCTTCCACCAGATGAAATTCCGCCACTGGCCAGCGCTCGTTTTGTGCCAGATCCAGCACCTTGCTGAAGATCTGCGCGCCCTGCTGCGGCAGCAGCACGTGGCGGCGTCCGCTGGCATCACTCAGCTCGATGCCGCTGACTTCCGTCACACTCGCCACCGCCTTGTGCAGATCGAAATCTGCCGTCAGCTGCACGCTCACCGCGCCGAAGTAGCGCGAGCGGGCCTCCAGCTCCTTCGGGGTGCCATCGGCCAGAATGCGCCCGCCGGCAATGATGATCGCGCGGGTGCACACGGCACTGACTTCTTCGAGGATATGGGTGGAGATGATGACGATCTTGTCTTTGGCTAGGTTGCGGATGAGCTGGCGGACCTGGTGTTTCTGGTTCGGGTCGAGGCCGTCTGTGGGCTCGTCCAGAATCAGCACCTTGGGGTCATGCAGGATGGCCTGGGCCAGTCCCACCCGGCGCTTGAAACCTTTGGAGAGGGTGTCGATCGTCTTGTGGCAAACGGCCCCCAGCTCGACGTCTCCGATCACCTTGTCGATGCGCCGCTGCTTCTCCTGGCCGGTGAAGCCGCGGATCTCGGCGATGAAGTCGAGGAACTGCAGCACCGTCATGTCGGGATAACAGGGCGCGCCTTCGGGCAGGTAACCGATCAGCGCCTTGACGGCCAGCGGGTCGGTGGCGATGTCGTGCCCGTCCACCTTCACCGAGCCGGAGGTGGCCGCCAGAAAGCCAGTGATGACCTTCATGGTCGTGGACTTGCCCGCGCCGTTGGGCCCGAGAAATCCCAGTACTTCACCTTCCCGCACCGTGAAACTGAGATTGTCCACGGCGGTAAAATTGTCGAATTTTTTCGTTAACTGATTTATTTCAATCATGATTATAGTTCCGTATACGACAAACGAGCCGCCTTTGTGGGGACAGCGATGCGTGATTTCAAGTCAGATCAAGCAGCCTGCAAGCCCCGGCGTCGTGGCTTTTGCGACACGTCTGCGGCTATAATCCCGGCACTTTCAAGAACCCGGACAAGCCCACAACCGTGACCAACTCCCTGCGCCTGACACTGATGCTTTTCCTGTGCTGCGGCCTTTTGAGCTGTGGTCAGAAGGGCCCCCTTCAGCGACCCGACCAGAGCGCCTTCACGGCCTCCGTGCGCTGATTGACACCTCTTTCCACCGACTCCCAGGACGCTCATCAATGGATCCGTTCCAGTACCGTGACAATGCCTTGTTTGCAGAAGACATCCCGGTCTCCGATCTTGCCCGGCGTTTCGGGACGCCATGTTACATCTACTCGCGCTCCGCACTGGAGCACAATCTTCTGGCCTATGAAAAAGCGCTGTCCGGCACGCCACATCTGACCTGTTTTGCCGTCAAGGCCAACTCCAACCTGGCGGTGCTGAACGTGCTGGCGCGCCTTGGCGCAGGCTTTGACATCGTGTCCGGCGGCGAACTGGAGCGCGTGATCCGCGCCGGTGGCGACTCGGGCAAGGTGATCTTCTCGGGCCTTGGCAAGACGGAAGACGAGATCGCCCGTGCGCTGACACTGGGCATCTGCTGCTTCAACGTGGAGTCCGAGCCAGAACTGGACCGCATCAATGCCGTTGCCGCGCGTCTGAACCTGCGTGCGCCGATCTCGCTGCGGGTGAACCCCGATGTCGATGCGGGCACCCATCCTTATATTTCCACCGGACTGAAGGAAAACAAGTTCGGCATCGCCATCGACACCGCCGTGGACGTCTACGGGCGTGCCGCGAAGATGAGCCACATTGACATCGTGGGCGTGGACTGCCACATCGGCTCGCAACTGACCACCATCGCTCCTTACCTCGACGCCATCGATCGGGTGCTGTTGCTGGTGGACACGCTGGCCGCTCAGGGCATCGCCATTCGTCACTTCGACATGGGTGGCGGACTCGGGGTGTGTTATCGGGACGAGAAGCCGCCCGCGCCGGCAGAATTCATCCACGCGGTACTCGGGCGCATCGCCGGACGCAGCCTGAGTCTTTTTCTGGAACCAGGGCGTTCAATCTGTGCGAACGCCGGTCTGTTCGTGACGAAGATCGAGTATCTCAAGCACAACGCCCACAAGAATTTTGCTATTGTGGACGGCGCCATGAATGATCTGCTGCGTCCCGCACTGTATGGCGCCTGGCAGAATATCGTGGCCGTGCAGGAGCACGCGCCGGGCGCTGTGCCGACCCGCGTGTACGATGTGGTAGGTCCTGTCTGCGAGTCCTCCGACTTCCTGGGCAAGGAACGCTCGCTGGCCATTGCCCAGGGTGATCTGCTGGCCGTGCGCACCGCCGGCGCCTATGGCTTCGTGATGAGCTCGAATTACAACACGCGCAATCGTGTCGCAGAGATCATGGTGGAAGGCGACAAGGCCACCGTGGTGCGACAGCGCGAGACACTGGACTACCAGCTGGCACTGGAGTCAGTGCTTCCTTGACGAGATTTTATGTACTTACCGTTTACGAAAATGCACGGCCTCGGCAACGACTTCATGGTCATCGACCTGATCTCGCACCCCGTCGTGCTCACCAGCACCCAGATCCGTCGCCTCGCCGACCGCCATTGCGGTATCGGCTTCGACCAGTTGTTGCTGATCGAAGCCCCGACGCGACCCGACGTGGAATTCAATTACCGCATCTTCAACGCTGATGGCAATGAAGTGGAGCACTGTGGCAATGGCGCGCGCTGTTTCGCCCGCTTTGTGCTCGACAAAGGCCTGACTGCTCACCGTGAAATGCGCGTGCAGACCATGCGTGGCGTGATCGTGCTGAGTGTGGGAGATGATGGTTTTGTGACCGTCGACATGGGCACCCCGGATTTCACCCCCGCCGCCTTGCCCTTTGTGGCAGACCAGGCACCGGTCTATCAGCGCACGCTGACTGTCGAAGGTCAGCCGCTGACCGTCAATTTCCACGCCGTGTCGGTTGGCAATCCCCATGCGGTCATCGTGGTGGACGATGTCGCTGCCAGCCAGGTACGCGCGATCGGCACAGCGCTGGGCAGCCATCCGGATTTTCCCCGGGGCGTGAATGTCGGGTTCATGCAGATTGTGGACCGCGGCTGCATCCGGCTGCGAGTGTTCGAGCGCGGCGCGGGCGAGACCCAGGCCTGCGGCACCGGCGCCTGTGCGGCGGTAGTGTGCGGCCGGGCGGCAGGACTGCTCGATGCCGACGTGCTGGCCCACCTCACCGGCGGCGACCTGCGCCTGAGCTGGGCCGCAGCGGGCCAGCCTGTCATCATGCGCGGCCCGGCCACCAGCGTGTTCGAAGGCAGCATTGATCCTGACCAGTTTTCGTGAAGCATCCCCCTTTCAATCCGTGAGTGAAGACAGCGTATGAGCGAGACCTCTCCACAGCACAACAATGACAAGAACAGCCCGCTGAGCGCCGATCAGGTGGCCAGTTACCTGAAGCAGCATCCCGACTTCTTCATCAACCGGGATTCCCTGCTGGCCGAGATCACCCTGCCCCACGAAAGCGGCCATGCCATCTCTCTGCTGGAACGGCAGGTAAAGATACTGCGCGAGCGCAGCATCGAGTCGCGCCACACGCTCAATCAGCTGCTGGAGACCGCCAAGTACAATGATCAGCTCTTCAATGTCACCCGCGCGCTGATTCTGGCACTGCTGATGGAAGACGAAGTGGCGCAGATTGCCAGCGCCACCGAAGCCAATCTGTGTACCCAGCCCGGCATCGATGCCTGCAGCGTGATCCTGTTTCAGGCCGATCATCTGCGCAATGTCGAGCACACCCGCATGGAGTCCGCCGAATTCCTGCAGGAAAATTTTCCGACCCTGCTGCGCGACCGCCGCACGCTGTGCAAGGCAGTCAGCAAGGACACAGCGGCGTTCCTGTTCCCGCACCGCTCGTCCAGCATCCGCTCCGTGGCACTGTGCCCGATCGGCCGCGAACGCATGCTGGGCGTGCTCGCCATCGGCAACAAGTCCCAGGACTATTTCAACGAGGACCTCGACACGCTGTTCCTGGACTTCATTGGAGAAGTGCTGGAGTCGATCATCATCCGCAAGGTCAGCTGAGCGATCGCGATGGAATCACGCCTGACGCCCTATCATGCCAGTCCCCTCATCGAGTGCCGCGCCGCCCTGGTGTTCGCCCCGCACCCCGATGACGAGGCGCTGGGCTGTGGCGGGCTGACGCTGGCGCTGTCGCAGCGGGGCATACCGGTACAGGCTGTGCTGCTCACCTCTGGCGATTACGGCGAACACGGCAAGACCGGCGCCGGAGTGCGCGAGGCCGAGACTCTGGCGGCCGCAAAGGTGCTTGGCCTCACGCAAGTGCACTTCTGGCGCGAACCCGACCGGGGAGTGGTGTGCGACGAGCGCACGCTGGCGGCCGCAAGGCAGGCCATTCTGACGGCCGGCGCCGATCTGGTCCTGACACCCAGCATCCACGAGATTCATCCTGATCACCGCGCCACGGCATGGATCGCCATTGAGGCCACCCGGCGCCTTGTGGAGGAAGGACACGCCCTGCGCGTGGCGATGTACGAAATCGGCGCCCCGCTGCAGCGGGTCGATGTGCTGGTGGACATCACCGCCCATGAAGCGGGCAAGCGCGCGGCCATAGCCTGTTACCCCTCGCAGCTGGGCATCCAGCCTTACGATGAACTGATCTTCGCACTGAACCGTTACCGCACCTACACGTTGCCGGCGCAGGTGCGCTTTGCCGAGGCCTACTGTGTGCTGACACCCGAACTGCTGCGTCAGCCCGAGCTGCTGACAGAACATGAACTGCAACGCCAGGAGCGTCTTGCCCTCACGAGTGTGCCGACGCCACCCACTTACTTCCACGGTAAAAAAAAAGACTCTCCGTAATGACCCAGCGCCCCTCTGACGTACTTTCTCAATCCGCCTCCGGAACGCCCGGTCTCGTGTCCATCCTGTGCCGCAGCATGAACCGGCCCGAGCTGGCGCAAGCCCTGCGTTCGGTAGAGGAGCAGACCTATCCGCACATCGAGATCGTGCTGGTGGATGCCTCTGGCAAAGGCGTGAGTGCCTGGCGCGAGATGGACCTGACGACCCCAGTGCGGGAAGTGGGCGGGCAGTCGCCCTGGAACCGGCCCGCCGCTGCCAATGCCGCGCTGGATGCGGCGCAAGGCGAGTACCTGATGTTTCTGGACGAGGATGACTGGGTTGCCCCTGAGCACGTGCAGACCCTCGTCGAGTGCCTGCAGGCGGATGCCGCACTGGGCGTGGCCTACAGCAGTACGCGGAACACCGCCCCCGATGGCACGCTGCTGGACGCGACGCTGCGGATCGCATTCGACCCGGCCCGTCTGCGCCGCGACAATTTCATTCCGATTCACTCTGCGTTGTTCCGGCGCACGCTGGTGCAGGCGGGTTGCCGCTTCGACATCACCCTCGACATCTTCGAAGATTGGGATTTCTGGCTGCAGTGCGCGGCGCTCGCCCCTTTCCGGCATATTGATGTGATCAGCGCGTTTTACCGCCAGGGTGGCGAATCCAACACCGCCTCTCAGGACCCTCGCACCCGCTATTCGCCGGAGCACCCCATCGCCAGGGCGAGGGCCCGCGTCTTCGACAAGTGGCGTGCGCGCTGGAGCGGCGCACAGCTGAATGAGACTCTGGGCAGCCTGGACGAGACACCATTGGTTCAGAAGCTGCACGGCGATATTGCCCGGCTGAACAGCGATGCAGTCGCAGTGCACGAACACTCCCGCGCCTTGGGCGTGGAGCTGGCCATGGAGGCACAGCGTCACAACGAAGCGCTGGTGCAGATGCACGAGGAGGCCCGGCGCCGCGACACCGAATTGCGCGAATTGCACCAGCAGATCAACAAGCTGGGCCAGAGCCTGAACAAGCGCAGCGCCGAGCTGGATGGCGCGCGTGGGCAGGTGGCGCAGCTGTCTGCCGATCTGCACATGCTGCTGAACTCCTCGTCATGGCAAGTCACCCGGCCGCTGCGCTGGGCGCGCCGGAAGCTGGATGTGGTGAGGGCGAAGGTGCGGGGAATTGTTCGCGGGCAGGGCCCGCTCCCACAGCAGGGCCAGCTCTCACAGCAGAGCCCGCTCCCACAACAGGGCCAGCTCCCGCAGCAGGAACCGCAGCCCCAGGGCCCCGTCATCACGGGATCGGAGCTCATTCACTGCAATCTCGACATCCCCAGTGCCACGCAGAATGAGTTCCCCGAGTTGATCAGCCTGCAGGGCTGGTGCTGCGCCCCATCCGGCATTGCGCAGATAGAGGCGAAGATCGACGGCCTTCTGCACGCCAGCTTCAACACAGGCGTCAGCCGGCCAGACATCGCCGAAGTGTTCAAGGACATTCCGGATGCCTTCTCGGCGGGCTTCTATCAGGAAATTGCCCTGCCCGATCTGCCGGCGGGCGCGCACCAGCTGGAACTGGTCTTCACCGACAAGGCCGGCCATGTCCGCACGCTGAGCCGCGGGTTCGTGCTGTTCAAGAACGATGATCTCTACAACACCTGGTACTGGCGCAACACGCCAGACGACGCCGAAGTGTCTGCCATGCGCGCGCTGGCCGGCACTCAGTCCAACACAGCCAGCTTTCACCTGCTGGTGGAGGGCACTGGCGATACCGACGCGCTGTTCACCACGCTGAGCAGCCTGGCCGGGCAGTCGTGGCCTTACCTCGACCTGCAGGTCGTGGCGACAGCCACCCCGGAACTGGAACAATTCGTCGCGAAAGCACTGCCCACCACGGCGACTGTGCGCTGGTCTGCAACGGTGAATGCGGCGCTGCAGGACATGAGCACGCAGCCTGGCTGGAGCATGTTCCTGCGCGCTGGCGAGACACTCGCTCCGCATGCGCTGAGTGAGATGGGACGCGCAGCACTCACGGCCGACACGCAGCTGATCTACAGCGACCACGACCAGGTGAATGCCACCGGCACGCATCTGCAGCCCTGCTTCACACCGCAGTGGGCGCCCGAGCATCTTTATTCAAGTGACTACATCGGCGGCGTGTTTGCGCTGCGCAATGACGTGCTGAGCAGGTTGACGGCGCGTGAGTGCAGCAGCCCTGCCTGGCGTTATGCCTGCCTTCTGGATGCCAGCCTCGGCATGCACGGCACACAGGTGCAGCGCATTGCGCTGATGCTGTGGAGTGCTCCGGAACCCGGCAGCAACACCGCTGCGCTGCGGGCGGCGGAGCTCGCCGCGCTGCGTGCCCACCTCGCCCAGCACGCGCCGCTGGCCGAAGTGCTCGAGCAGTCCCATGGCCTGCGCGCAGTGCACTGGCCGCTGCCGCAGACGCACGTGCCGAAAGTCTCCATCATCATCCCGACCATGGGACGACTGGCACTGATCACGCCCTGCATCGAATCGCTGCTGGCGCTCACGCAGTATCCGAATTACGAAGTGGTGATCCTGGACAACGGCCGCGGCAAATACCCCGACGGCATCCAGTATCTGCGGGACAAGCAGTTCACAGTGATCGAGTGCAATGAGCCATTCAACTGGGCGCGCCTTAACAACATCGGCGTGCGCCACGCCAGCGGCGAGCTGTTTCTGTTCCTGAACGATGATATCGAAATTACCTCGCCTGACTGGCTCGGACAATTGGTGCGGCAGGCGCTGCGCCCCGAGATCGGCAGCGTTGGCGCCCTGCTCTACTACCCCAACGGTGCGCTGCAGCACACGGGGGTGCTGCTGGTCAATTACGGCGGCGGCGGCATCCATCTGCTGCACAAGCGCATGCCGGCGGACACGATCTACCGCATGCTGCACGCCACCGTGCGCGAGGTGTCAGCCAATACCGGCGCATGCCTGATGGTGAGCCGTGACAAGTTCGAGAAGATTGGCGGCTTTGACGAAGAACTGGCCGTGGTGGGCAACGATGTGGACCTGTGCCTGCGCCTGCTCGAGGCTGGCTACCGCAATGTGTGGACGCCGCTGTGCTCGCTGATCCACCACGAAAGCATCAGCCGCAAGACCAGTGTGCCCAAGGAAGACGAGAAGGCCATGTGGCAACGCTGGAGCAAGCGCTTCATGGCGGGCGATGCGTGGTACAACCCGAATCTGTCGGCCGACAAAGGCGACTTCACGTTGCAGGTGACCAGCCTGCGCAGCACAGTCGGCGCCACCGCTGCCGCCGGCGATGCAGGCACACCCGGCACGCCCGTGGCCCTGCAGGCCGGGGTGAATCTGATTGGCTACACCCGCGCAGAGATGGGCATCGGCGAAGGTGCCCGCAGCGACGCCAAGGCGCTGGATGCCGCCAACGAGCCCTTCGGCATCGTGTGCTTCCAGTCCCACAACCCGTCGCGCATGACCGATCTGAGCTGGGAGCACAAAGAGATGCAGGCGGCGCCCTATGACGTGACGCTGTTGCACATCAATCCCGACCACGCCCTGCAGGCCATCAACGAACTGCCGGGGGAATATTTCGACGGGCATTACCGAATAGGCTACTGGGCCTGGGAACTACCCGAGATTCCGGTGGACTGGGAGAAGGCCTACTGGTATTTCGACGAGATCTGGGTGCCTTCCCATTTCGTGCAGGAGGCCGTGGCCATGAAGTCGCCCATCCCCGTGGTGCGCATGCCCCACGCCGTGGAAGTCCATGCCGACCCGAGCCTGAGCCGCAGCAGTTTCGGCCTGCCAGAGGACTGCTTCCTGTTCCTGGCCATGTTCGACACCTACAGCCGCCCCGAGCGCAAGAACCCCTACGGCGCGATGCGTGTGTTCCAGAACGCGTTCGGCCCGGACGATCTGTCGGCACAGCTGGTGCTCAAGGTGAACAATCCCACGCCGGATGCCATGCGCAGGATCCGCGAGGCCATCGGCGCACATCGCAACATTCTGCTGCTGGACAAGGTGTACAGCCGTACGCAGGTGAATGCGCTGATTGGCTGCTGCGACTGCTATGTCTCGCTGCACCGATCCGAGGGGTTCGGCTTCGGGCCCGCCGAAGCGATGGCGCTGGGCAAGGCCGTGATGGCCACTGCCTGGTCGGGCAACATCGACTACATGCGGCCGGGCAACAGCATCGGCATTGACTACACACTGGTGAAGCTTGCCGAAGACTACGGCCCCTACAAGAAGGGCCAGACCTGGGCCGAACCGGATGAAGCCCACGCTACCCGTGCCATGCAGCAGCTCGCGGGCGACCCGGCACTGAGCCGCCAGCTGGGCGAGAACGCGCGGGCGACCATCGCGGCCGAGTTCGCGCCGCTGCCGGTGGGCGAACTCATGCGCAAGCGTCTTGCCGCGATCCGTCAGATACGCGCCAATATTCGCTGAGGGTGGTGCTGACAAGCAGTCGCCGAGGCAGCAGTTGAGAGAATCGCGCTGTTAGCGCGAAAGGAAGAATTTCAGCGCCAGTTTCCGTACCAAAAGGCTGTGGCTGGCAAGCGCCATGGCCATGCGCAGGTCCAGGCGCTGGGCAACACTCAGAGCGCGGGCGTGTGCCGCATGAAACGCTTGTGCCTGGGCTGCGAGCCCCTGCAGAAGTGAGCGGTGCCGGTCATCCCGCAGTCGTTGCCAGAAGCCCTTGAGCAAAGGTGGCTGTTTGTACTCCTTCGCCCCGATGGTGTTTGCGCCATGCTGCCGGTACTGCAGCAGCGGCGCGTCGATGTAACTCAGCCTGCCAAAAGCCCCCGCCACCAGTGCCAGCCACCAGTCGTGCATGACGGCCTGGGCCGGCACGGGCAGCGCGCGCATGAGCAGCGCCTCATTGCACAGCGCCGTACACCCCGTGACAGTGTTGCTCACCAGCAGACGGCCGAAACTGTTGCGCAGGGGCTTCAGACCCTGGTAGCGCACAAAGGACGGCGCGATCTGACACATTGCCTCGTCCACCACTTCCAGGTCGCCATGCACCAGAAGCGGCTGGCCGGGGTATCGCCCCTCCAGTTCCAGCATGCGCGTCATCGACGTCCGCAGCTTGTCGGCATGCCACACATCGTCCTGATCGCTGGGCAGCACCCAGGCACTGCCCAGCCCCAGAGCTGCTTTCTCCTGCAGGGCATAGGCCATCAACAACGCGAAGCTGCCGCTGGCGCCCAGATTGCGGCCATCGGCGGGCACGATATGGAAGCGTTGGGGAAAGCGGGCAGCATAGTCGGCGATGATGGCGGGGCTGCTGTCGCGGGAGCCATCGTCGCGGCTGACGATGATGAAGTCGGGATAGTCCTGGGCCAGCAGGGAATCCACCTGCTCATGCAGGTATTTCTCGCCATTCCAGGTAGGCAGCAGAATCGCGACGCGGGGCAGCGGCATCAGCCCACGCTCCGCGCATCAGCCAGCCCCTTGCGGATGTTCGTCCAGTAATCCCCGCGCTGCGGCGAGAACAGCAACAACCACAGCGTCTTCAGCAGGAAGCGTGGGAAGTCCCGCAGCTTCCAGCCCCAGGGCGCATAGGGTTCGCGATACAGCGCGAAGCGGTTGCGCGTGGAGTAGTAACTGCGCTGCGGGCTGTGGCGCACCATGATGCCGGCGCGTACCAGTGGCTCGTCACTGGGCTCGCCGATGCGATGGAAGAGCGTGGCATTGTCCGTGCCGGCCACCGCGTAACCCTTGGAACGGGCGCGAAAGCACCACTCCAGGTCCACGTTGTCGATGAAGTAACTGTCCCGCATCGGACCGATGGCCTGCAAAGCGCTGAGGGAGATCAGACAGCCGGAGGAAATCAGGAACTCGGCCTGGTACAGCCGGTCACTGCCGCCCAGCTTGCGGTCGGTGCGACCGAACCAGCGCGAAAACAACTTGAAGGACATGCTGGTGCCCGACGTGGGATTGGTAATGCGGGGCCCCACAGCAGCCACCGGCATGGGGCTGAGGCGGCTGGCTTCGATGTAGGACGCATACAGATTGGCGAAGAAGGACACGGGCACCTGGCTGTCCTGATCGAACAGCACCGCGTAGCCAAAGCCACGCCTGGCGGCCTCTTCCAGCCCCAGATTCAGCGCACTGGCCAGCCCGATATTGGCGTCGAGCAAGCGGACACCCAGGCAGCGGGGCGTGGCCTCGGCAATGCCGCGAAAGTTCTCGATGTTGCCCGAGTCATTGTCGATCAGCAGAAACTCGCACTGGGTGCCGATCTGGCGCAGCAGCGAGGTGAGCACGTTCGCATCAGGGTTGAAGCTGACGATGATGGCGCAGATGCTGAGTTTGTTGCTGTGCTTGGGCATTCTCAGACCACCGCTGGCGTGCAGACCTGACCGTGCAGTCAGGCCGGTTGTTTGCGAGTCACGGCGCCAGGGCGGCGCTGCCGGACTCAGGAATGTCGGTGCCCACGTCGGGGCGCTCGGGGTGTCGCAGCTTCTGCCACAGAAAATACAGAATCGAGCCGATGCCCACCACCAGCCCCGTCACCACGCCCGCATCGACGATGCCGCGCCAGGGCTGCGGCAACATGCGCACGATCAGTACGAAACACACAATCATGCTGGTCAGCCCGAACGACAGCAACTTGCGGCGGCGGGTGGCGTGGATATAGCCCATGCAGAAAGCCGGCGCCAGCAGCACGTGCAGAGGGCGCGGGTGCTCGCTCAGATAACTGGCCCGGGCGACGACACGAGGCGCGAAGCCACGATGAAAGCCTTTGTAGCCTTCGGCGTAGGACATGTAGAGCACACTGAATACCAGCGCAGCCACATGCAGCGGCTGCAGTTCCAGCGCGGCAAGCTCAAACGCCATGGGCGACAGGCGCACCACTGCAAAGGTGAGAAGCAGGAGTATGCCTCCAATTCCCCAGGCGAACCCCAGTTTCTTCAATGCGTTCCTACCCCACCAGCTTCACGAAGCCGGCATTATAGCGGCATCGCACGATTATCCCCAAGCCCAGATTTTTCGGGCATTTGCAGCCAGAAGCAGGTGCCCGTCCCCGGTGTACTCGACACTGAGACACACCCCCCAAGCGCCTCGATTCCCGCCTTCACGGCCGCCAGACCAAGGCCATGACCCGCATGGACCTGCGCACGCCGACAGGTGCTGTAGCCCGTCTGGAACAGCCGCTCCGTGACGACCAGTCCCTGCCCATCGTCTTCGACACCCAGCCGCCATGGCCCGTCGCCGCCCTCGAGCAGCACCCGCACGCGACCGCAGGCCGGCTTGCCAAGGGAACGCCGCTGGGCAGGTGATTCGATGCCGTGCACGACAGCGTTGCGCAGCAGATGTTCAAGTGGCGCCACGAGTTTTTCCAGCAGCCCTCGGTTTACGCTGCGGCCAGCGTCGCAGATTTCCAGCCGCGCCGACTTGCCCTGACGGTTGGCCGTATCTTCCAGCACCCGCCGAAGTCGGGGTGAAAGGCGCGCAAGATGCACGCGGGGGGAGGCCAGCAAATCTTCCTCCAGCTGTGCGGCCTGGGCGAGTTGCTCCTGCAGCAGTTCCCGGGCCAGGTGCAGACGGCCAGCGTCTGGTGCGGTGTCGACCGACTGCAGGAGGTCGAGCATGGACTGCAGGCCACTGCGCAGGCGGGTGGCGAGCAGGCGGCAGTAAGGGAG
>Ga0255138_1000004_pt1 | contig 79505 bp, 69 predicted proteins | sample Law_Colum_RepA_8_FD_188545 | JGI IMG/M metagenome (GOLD analysis project Ga0255138, IMG submission 188545) | Freshwater microbial communities from St. Lawrence River, New York, United States - Law_Colum_RepA_8d | ecosystem: Environmental > Aquatic > Freshwater > River | place: USA: New York... | reverse complement strand
TAACATTATCATATGAATATATATCATCAAGCTTATCATGTAATAAATCTTTAACATTAATTTCAAATCTATGTTCAAGATAATCTGCCACAACATGTTGTTTATGTTTTATCATGTTTCTTAAAATAATATGAAAACGTTTCTTAATATCATCATCAGTTATCACATCCTTAAAATATTCAATCATGTTCATCTTTTGTTTATTGAACAAAATAATTATAATATCATAATCATCATAATGACATTTATAATTATAATCTAATTGCAAATCATTTCTATCTATTGGATATAATTCGTTAATATAATTAATATATTCATATTTTTCTGAAATTATATTTTTAATAATTTCAACCATTCTTATCTCATGCAAAATATAAGAATGTTTATATGTAATTAAATTACGATAATTACCAAGAATAAATGTTATAAAACTATAAGGACCGTGAATTTTTTTATATGATGATGTTTTAATATAATATTTAGATTTAATATCATTTTCATTACTAATATGTTCAACCACATATATGTATTTAGGAACATTTACAAATTTAACAATTGAATATAAATAACTGTTTATATTATCATATGTACATATATCAATTTCTTTATTATCTTTTACATCTTCTTGATTTGTTAAATGATAATAATCAATAGTCATTAATGTATATAATGATTAAAAAAAATGAAAAATATTATCAATTTTTTTATTGATAGATAATGTTAATGAATAATCTACATGACTTAATTCTGACTATATCTAATGTTTATGAATTAGATAAATCAATATATTTACAATATGAGAAAATGACCATTAAATATTTAAATAAGTTGTCTGACAATGACTATACTGTAATTCAAAAATTAATAATATATATGTACCATGAATACCATAATAATGCCATAAATTTATTAATTAAATACATTACAATGTATCCAAACACTGACATGATATTGATGGTAATGCGATTGAGTTATTTTTATAGAGAATGGTCAATTTTTAAATTATGTCATAATCTCCTTAAAAAGAAAATAACTCTAGATCCAGATAACAAGTATATTTTACTAGGACTATATTATTTTCATAATCAACAATATGAAAAAGGAATTAAAAAGATTAAAAAAGCATCAGGATTTACTAATAAAAACATAACTGAATTGAAAGAATTATATTTGTGGCAAAAAGAACATGGTTATCCTGACGAGAGTATAGTATCACCAATTAAAGAAATGAAAATATTCTTAGATGAGTATTTAGAATTACATAAAAACAGAGAATATTATGAAGAATATTTAGAATGTAATGAAAAAATTAAGAAAATAACAATAGATCATTTAGTATCAGATGACATAAAAACATATACACCAATTGGATCATCAGATAGTGTATGTCACACATGTAAGAAAGAAATGGATAATGAATATATTGGACGATATTTATGTAAAGAAACATTAATAATTATATGTAATGAATGCTGTAAACAATGTTTATAATTTAATATCATCATTTATTATTCGTAATGTTGCTTTTAAATTGCGATTGATATTTATTTTGTCATCCATACTCCATGGTAAATTATCCATATTTTCGTCAGTCAATTTATCATTATTTTCTTTGACATTGCACATTTTAACATCAAAATTTTCAGTACAATAAATATCGTCTTTATTAATTTTATTAAGCTTCAAATATTTAACATCATACTTATGAATACATGATATTGTACCCGTATCTATATTTTTCTTTAGATATAACACATATTGTTGGACAAATACATCATTAATCAACAATTTAGGTATATTTAAATAAAATGTGTCAAATTTATATATAAATTTATCAAATATAGACACATAATAATCAACATTATTGATTTTTCGGCATATATTGTATACATTTGTTAATCCAAATATTATATCGATGTAATTTTTATCATTTATTGTTCTTTTAACATCCATATCAATAAATTGATGTAAATTATCAACGTTTAATGTTGATGAGATGTCTCGTAATTTTAAATATATTCTGGCATAATTTTTAATTGCGTTTACATTAAGTGCATGATCAATACACCATTTATCCCATTTTTGTTTGTTTACATAAGCATCTATTTTTTTTGTGTCGAGATTAATATTATTGCGTCTATCTTTTATGATGCTTGATTCATAGTTATTTATTTGAGAATATATGTTAAATCGGTTACAAATATTAAGTAACACTTTACTTTCATTATCAATTGCATAGTTATAAAACATTTTTTTGAATTGAGAATAATTTTGTCTGTTATTTACCGTATATATTAATGATTTAACATTATAATCACACGCAAACCACATAGATATAATCTTAATCATATTATCATCAAATCCATATAGTTTTGCATAGACTATATTTAATGTGTCTTTTGATGAATCAAAAGTTTTTTCATCAATTAAATTACCAACTTGTTGTTTTAATTTTTGTGTTTGTATTCCAAGTTGTGTTTTCCTAACTTTTTTGTTGTCAACAATTTCAATTAATTTAGAATCTAACATCATGTTCCAAAATGTTTTCATTTTATATGATAACATCATACCATTATCTAATAAATCAATATCATCTTTATTTACTTTAATAACATCACCATTAATATTTCTTGATATTTCTAATTCATCTGGATGAATTAAATAAAATTTCCCATAAACATCAGTTAAAGTGTCAATACTATATCCTGTTTCATATAAAGAATATAATTTATTTGCATTAATATAGTCATAAAAATCATTGTTACCGTAATAATTATTATTTGCATCGTATTTATTGTATTGATTATTAATAATATTTTCAATAGATTCTTTAATTTTTTTATTACTAAAATTAAGATTAATTTTGGGTGGATTTCCAGATATTGGAATATTTTCTCCATATGAATTACGCATAAAATTATACAAATCACCACTTATCTCTGTTGTTGCAACTGCATATTTGGCAGTATTATTAACCATTGTATTTTTTGCATATGTATAATAAACAATACCTGGTCCTCTTCTTCCAACTCTACCTTTTCTTTGTAATCTACTTGATTCGGTTATGGGAACTATTTTTAGAACCACGGATTTTGATTTGTAAAAATACATGTTGGAATTTTGAGTTCCTGTCTCAACAACATATTTTAAATTTTCAATAGTAATTGAGGCTTCTGCTACATTTGTTGCAATAATAACAAAACGATTATAATTATTTGTACCTGGTGTTGTTATTAATTTATCACCATCATTATCAAATATTCCTGATTTACTTATTTCAACAAGATTTTCATTTTTATCATGATGGAAATTTGGTCTTTTATCAACAATAGTTGCTCTGATTTTATCATTTAGTGATCCAAGAAAAGGCAGTGCCAATACATTAGTACTAATTGTTGCATTTAATTTATTTACCAATTCCATAATATCTTTCTGTGTGGGTTCAAATACCAATATGTCACCTTCAGATGATGTATTTAATATATGCAATACTAAATCATATGCTGTTTTTTTGGGTTCATAAAATTCAATAATTGGATATAATGTTGTACTTGTTGGTGGAGATATATGATATCGTCTGTCAATATTTATTCTGTCAAGATTTTTATTTTTTAACTCAGTATTAATTGGATATTTTAGATTATCATTAATATCTCTATAATATCTTCTATATATAGGTTCATCAGCATCAATAGTTGCTGACATAATAACTAACCGCAATGAATTATTATAGTAAGCTGGTGTTTTAATAAAAGTTAATATTAAATCCATGTAATTATTATGCTCATGTGATTCATCAACTATGAATATATCAAACATATTTTTAGAAGTGTATATTCCTGTTTTGGGTTGAACAATTTTTAATAATGGATTATCACTTATTTTGGTTAATATTAATCCATCTGTAACAAATTTTAACATTAAATGATCAACATTTCTTGAATGTTTTTTTTCACCTTTCGGATCTTTATATTCTTTTTGAATATAAAAATGATCAGTTGGTTTTTTATTCAAATTAATAGGAACACCCAATGACATTGAAATACCACTTGATGAACTATCAACTGGTTCAATTCTGGGTTGAGTACATACAACAGTACCATTATTTTTATAGTCAAGTGCTTTAAGATAATACATATATAATTTGGGTATTTGTGTTGTCTTACCTGCCCCAGTAGCTCCAGTAACAAATGTAACTCTAGTGTTTATGAATTTGTGTACAAAACCCAATTGTGAAATCCAATTATATGCATCTAATAAATTCACAAAACTTTTGAATTGATTATTTTCGTATTCAAGTTTTGATTTTTGATCAGTAAATAAACTTAAATTGTGATTAAACACATCATAATTTTTTGTATTGGTTAGATAATTGTATGATTTTGTCCATGTTGGTGAATTGTTTGTAAATATTTGACTCTTAATTGTACTAATAATATAATCATTGTCTTTTGGAGATGATAATGATTTAATATTATCAATTAGATGATAACAAGTTAATACACCTTTAGTAATTAACGATTCAAAAACATGAAACATTAATTTATTGCGTATAGTCTTATAAATTTTTGCCGTTAACACCTTAATTTGAGGGTCACCTTTTGCTAAATTATAATTTCTCCTAATATTTCCATCAATGTTAAACCAATAATTTGTGTTATTTTTATCATTTAATCGTTCAATAAATTCTTTTTTTTTATCATTGCTCAAAGTTATCCAATATTTAGGCAACTTAAACGTTAATAATTTTGCAAAATTATATATATATTTGATATTTACATTGGGTTTGTCAATGCCTCTTCCAAAAATACGGTAATGATACCAAGTATATTTAAATTGTTCCAATGTTTGTTTAAGATATTCAAATAAATCATATAAATTAATTTTATTAGTAATATAATCAATTAATTCTTCTTTTGACATACTTTTAATTGTTGTTTCTTCATCATCGTCTTCATCATTTTTATTTTCTTTTATTTTATCATCAATATCTATAACATTATTATAATTTGTCTTAAAAAATGTAACAATACTTGTTATTAACAATAAATTATCATCTATTTTTGATATTAATTCATTCCATTTATTTGTAAAATCATAAAACGTACTGTCATTTTCTTTGTATATTAACGATTGTAAATCAGGATTTCTAAGAATTGGAAATAATTTATAAAGATGAACTATCATTAATTCATTATTTACAACATAAATTAGCCATTTTATTTTTTTAATATTTCTGTACAACTCAATACTCAATGTATTGTATATATCACCAATATATAACGATTGCATACGTTTAGTGTCATTTAAGTTTTTCCAATCATTTAAATTACCATTATTAAATAAATCATTGGTGTTATCATACAAAGTGACAAGTTTTTTTGATATTAACTTATTTGTTTCATTTCCATAACTATTTATATTAACTTTTTTCTCTATTTTTTTATTCACGATAATTTCTTTAATAGGATCGATTGTATATGGAAATATATTTACCCAATTTAATGATAATTTGTGTGATGACTGTTTAATTGAATCAATAAACAACAGATAATTTTGATGTAACATATTTATATTAAATTCACGTTCTTTATAGTCATCTTTATTTCGAATAAATAAATTATATTGTATATTCGAGTAAGTGTATAGGGGTGCTTCTTTATTAATATTGACATTTTCATTTCTTTTTTGAGAATATATGTCATTAATACTTGTTATTTCTGATCTTAATTTATATGCAGTGTTTGTGTATGGCAATAAATAACACAATAACCATTTTGCTTCACGATAATCATGAAGTTTCATTTGTTGTTTCATGGTAGCTTCATCTATAATAAATACAGTTTGTATAACATAGACTATATTTGTTAAATAAATTGACAATATGTTTTTATCGTTGTCATTCATTGATGAAAATAAATTTTTGACAACGTTATTATTCAATTCTTTTCGATATTCTTCATGTGAATTATTAATTAATTGTATATCATTCATATAATAAAGAAATTGATTTTTTATCTTAATATTGCTTCCAAATATTGCAAAACATTAATACTGTTATTATTTCTTGCAATTAGAAATAATTCATTTTTAAAATTAGTAAAACATAAAATGCGATGAAAAAATCTGACAACATTTACATTATCATATATAGTCGCCAATCTAATAATATCGTCAAGATCATTATCATAAAATTTATATTTGTTCATAATAGACTCAAATATAATTGGTGATTGTTTTGTAATTGCACAAACTTTTACTATGTTTAATATATCAATATATGGTGTGGTAATATTGATATTTTTGAAATTTTCTTCCAGTTTAAGTTCAATTGAGTTCATTGTTGTTGTGTTTTTGATTAACACAATTAACTGTATTTTTCAAGATGATTATAATTCATTTTTTTATTACATATAATTACTTTAATCAGACATATTTTCTATATATTCAACAATGTCAGTATAGCCATATAAAACAGAAAAACCATATGCTGAACAGTCTTTATTATTATTATTAAATTGAAAATCTTGTTTTGACAGTCCAATTTCTTCATGTAAATATTTAACAACATGAATATAACCTTTTTTACAAGCAAACTTACATAATTCATTACTATTTGATTTAAAATCTTTTTTATCTAATTTAATTTCATTATGTAAATATCTAATAATGTCAAAATTATTTTTATAACAAGCTAATTTACCTGCTCGTCTACATGCATAATTATCTAATGATTGAAAATCATGTTTTGTTAATCCAATTACTTTGTGCATATATTTAACCATATTAATATATCCTTTGTTACAAGCGTGTCTGCATGCTTCGTTATTATTATATTGAAATTCTTGCTTTGTTAATCCAATTTCTTGATGTAAATATTTGACGATATCAAGATGATTGTTTTGACAAGCAAGTTTGTATGAATTACTATTTATTTGAAAATCTTCTTTTGATAATCCAATTTTTCGATGTAAATATTCAACAATTTGAAGGTGATTATTTTTACAAGCTAATCCACATGCCTCGTTATTATCTGATTGAAAATCTTGTTTTGTGAAATTAATTTTTTGATGTAAATATTTAACAACTTCAATATGACCATGTTCGCATATACATTTACATTGATAATTATTGTTTGATTGAAAATCTTGTTTTGTTAATCCGATATGTTGATGTAAATATTTGACAACATTGATATGACCGTTACGACAAGTCCATTTAGATAATATAGATGTGTCGCAATAATTTTTTGTCACTCCAAATTTCATGTGTAAATATTTAACAATGTTAACGTGACCTTTTTCGCAAGCCCAATAAAATGCATCATTATTGATTGTTAATTTTATTTTTTTATGGAAATATTTAACAATATTCATATAACCATATCTACACGCCAAACTATATGCATAATTATCATTCAATTGAAAAAATTGTTTTGATAATTTAATGTCATTGTGTAAATATTTAATAATATTTATGTAACCATGTCTACATGATTCGATTATATATTTGATTAAATAATCATTGTCAATATCAAAATAAGTTTTGATTATTTTTACCATGTTAATATTTTGATAGTCAAATGACTTTTCAATTAATATATCAATATTTTTAACAATACACCATAATATTGGTGTAATACGTATCTTATGTTCAACACATTTTATGATCACATATATTTTTTTCTGATTTAAGAATCTATTATAATTACTAATAATTTGTTTATTTGCAATATTAATAATATTTTTATCAACACAAAGCCAATGTGAAATGTTACTAACATACGATACATGTCTCTGCTTAAAAGTTAATTTATATTTATATACAGTGATGTTAATATCAACTATATTCATTATGTAATATTAACATACCATATTTAATTCTAATTAAATAAATATTATTTCATTTTTTAGTAAGATGATTATGACAATATTTATTTGGTAAATATTAATATCGTCTAGAATTTTAGTATCATAATGACGTCAAATGTCGCTTAGGCGAGCTTGCGAACCGAAAAGACAATAATTATTTGGTAAATATTAATATCGTCAAATCTTAGTTTTCATTAGACGACGCTTCGGCGGGCTTGCGAGCCGATAAGACAATAATTATTTGGTAAACATTAATATCGTCAGAATCTTAGTTTTCATTAAGCAACAATAAATGACGCTTCGGCGAGCTTGCGAGCCGAAAAGACGATAATTATTTGGCAAACATTAATATCGTCCGAATCTTAGTTTTCATTAAGCAACAATAAATGACGCTTCGGCGAGCTTGCGAGCCGAAAAGACAATAATTATTTGGTAATTATTAATATCGTCCGAATCTTAGTTTTCATTAAGCAACAATAAATGACGCTTCGGCGAGCTTGCGAGCCGAAAAGACAATAATTATTTGGCAAACATTAATATCGTCCAAATCTTAGTTTTCATTAAGCAACAATAAATGACGCTTCGGCAAGCTTGCGAGCCGAAAAGACGATAATTATTTGGCAAACATTAACATCGTCCAAATCTCAATGTTAATTAAGTAATGTCAAATGACGCTTCGGCGAGCTTGCGAGCCGAAAAGACGATAATTATTTGATAAACATTAATATTGTCAAAATCTTAGTTTTCATTAGACGACGCTTCGGCGAGCTTGCGAACCAGAAAGACGATAATTATTTTGTAAACATTAATATCGTCTGAATCTTAGTTTTCATCAAGCAACAATAAATGACGCTTCAGTAAGCTTGCGAGCCTAAAAGAGCGATAATTATTTGGCAAACATTAATATCGTCCAAATTTTAATTTTCATTAGACGTCAATAAATGACACTAGGCGAGCTTGCGAACCGATGAGACAATAATTATTTGGTGAATATTAATATCGTCAAAATCTCAGTTTTCATTAGACGTCAATAAATGACACTTCGGCGAACTTGGGAGTCGATAAGATGTGTTTATTTGGTGAATATTAATATCGTCCAAATCTTTGTTTTTATTAGACGTCAATAAATGACACTTCGGCGAACTTGGGAGTCGATAAGATGTGTTTATTTGGTGAATATTAATATCGTCCAAATCTTAGTTTTCATTAGACAACGCTCAATAACACTTCGGCGAGCTTGCGAGCCGATAAGACAATAATTATTTGATAAACATTAATATCGTCCAAATCTAGTTTTCATTAGACGTCGCTTGATGATGCTTCGGCGAACTTGCGAACCGATAAGACAATAATTATTTGATAAACATTAATATCGTCCAAATCTTAGTTTTCATTAGACGACATTAAATGATGCTTCGGCGAGCTTGCGAGCCGATAAGACAATAATTATTTGGTAAACATTAATATCGTCCAAATCTAGTTTTTATTAGACAACATTAAATGTCGCTTCGGCGAGCTTGCGAGCCGATAAGACAATAATTATTTGGTAAACATTAATATCGTCCAAATCTTAGTTTTCATTAGACAACGCTCAATGACACTTCGGCGAGCTTGCGAGCCGAAATGACAATAATTATTTTGTAAACATTAATATCGTCCGAATCTCAATGTTAATTAAAAAATATCAAATGACGCTTCGGCGAGCTTGCGAGCCAAAAAGACAATAATTATTTGGTAAACATTAATATCGTCCAAATCTTAGTTTTCATTAAGCAACAATAAATGACGCTTCGGCGAGCTTGCGAGCCGATAAGACAATAATTATTTGGCAAACATTAATATCATCCAAATCTTAGTTTTCATTAGACGTCATTAAATGACGCTTCGGCGAGCTTGCGAGCCAAAAAGACAATAATTATTTGGTAAATATTAATATCGTCCAAATCTTAGTTTTCATTGGACGACATTAAATGACGCTTAGGCTCGTGAGCTCGCTTGAAAGATGATAATTATTTGGTAAAAATTAATATCGTCCAAATCTAGTTTTCATTAGAAAACAATAAATGACACTTCGGTTTGCAAGCTTGTGAGCCGATAAGACGATATCTAACATTATCAAAAAACATAAGTATCATAATCCAATAATGCTTATACAAAATCCCAATCTTACAATATATTAATTTATAAATAAATGTCACGGAAATTTTTCAAGACTGTTTTTTATTTTTTTTAAATAATCTGCATATGACATTTTGAGTTTTTGTCCATTCATATAAACTGATCTTGAAGATAATGTGTTGTGAAAAATATGTTGTTTACTAGGACTTTTTGGTGCAATAAATTGCTTGTCATTTTCAGTTATTTTGTCATTTCTTGGTTTATATGATTGTGAAACATATTGTTTATTAATATTTTCAGGTGTTATAAATTGTTTATTATCAACTGTCTCAACGCTTCTTGGTTTATATGATTGTGAAACATATTGTTTATTAATATTTTCAGGTGCAATAAATTGTTTATATGTATAAGATTGCAAATTATCATTAACCATGTTAAATGGTTTTTCTGATGATACATTAAACTCAATATCTGGCAATAATTTATAATCAGTACCTGATGATGTTGTCATATTAAGATCATAATTTGGAACAATGTCAGTTATAATATCATTAGTTACTCGACTCATTTGTTAATTAATAAATAATTATATTCTTGAGTATTTTTATCAATTTTTTATGTATTAATATAGGATGAAGAATCGACTAAATAAATTAAAATTAACAAAATTTAATTACCAGTTTACGGATGAATTAGTGTCTGATTCAAATATATCAGATCCATTGAATGAAGTTTATCCTAATTTATATGTTGGATCGTGTAAAAGTCTTAAATATGTAAAAGAATATAACATATCATTAATAATATGTCCAGCCTATGAATTAGAAAATAAATGTATGAGAATAAGTGAAAAATATAATATACCAGTAATACAATATTGTTTGAAAGATAAACAAGAAGGTTTTGTTAATGAAATTAAATCTTCATGTGATATCATTGACAAATATATTCAAAGTAAGAAAGTGTTGATTGTTTGTCAAAAAGGGATATCGCGATCAGCTACAATTGCGATTTATTATATAATGATTAAAGAAAAATGTCAATACACAAAGGCATTTGATATGGTCAAACTTAAACGTCCATGTATTGATCCATGTTTTATTTTTCTACTCGAATTGTCAAATATTATTTTGCAATAATATAAATGCCGTTGATATTAATTCCAATTGTTATAGGAGCAATTTTTGTAGGAGCAATAGTAGGAAAAACATCTCATGCAATATACAAATGTTCGTGTGATAATGAACATCACCACAATGATTATTGTCATTCACATAATTGTATGCATAATCATTGTTAATTTTATATTTTCTTTGTTGCAACTGAAATATTATTAATTACAACAAATCTTCCATCATTACTATATAAATCAACTAATTCGTCACAAACATTTACTAATTCAGAACTATATTCAGATGCATACATAACTTTATCATTGTATTTGATTAAATGATCTTTAGTTAATAATAATCCGTTTATATAAATCCAATCACTATTGGATTTACCTTGTTTGGAAATTATAATATCGTCATCAAGACTATATTTATTTATATTATTAAATGCAAAACATGGAACAATTGGACTTGAATTTGGAGTGAATGTAATATCTAAATCATTTGTTAAATTTCTAAGGTTACTAATTGTTCCAGGAACAGGTCCTGATAATCCAGTAAATATATAATCATATGTGTCAAATGTACCACTTCCACCTAATGCCTGAATATAATTCCATGTTTTCATTGTGCTATTCCAGAATATGTCACTGAAATTAACACTTGGATTAAAAAATGACATTGTTAATTTAGATCCAGAATTAATGATTAAGTTTCCAGTAGATGGTGTTGTAGTATTAATTACATTAATAGCATCAAATTTAGTTCCACGGTCTGTAATTAAATCAGTATTGTCGGTTAATTCAAATATAGTATTTGATCCAGTATTTAATGTTAAATCACCATCAACGGTTAATGTTCCAACACTAGTACCGGCCATTATTGTTCCACCTGATTGGACGGTGACACTTGAACACGTTCCATTGCCTTGTAATAATCCTGTTGAATTTATGGTGATTGGTGATGAAATTGACACACCACTATTTATTTGCAAAGTTCCCGTATTAATAACAGTTGGGCCAGTTCTTGTTGACGATGCATTTATTATTAATTTTCCAGTTCCTGCATTTAGAGTCATTTTTCCAGCAGTGTTTATAGTTGCTGCTGATAATGTTACTGTATTTGCAGATAATATATTTATGTTGTTAACATTGTCAGTAGTAACAGTACCAAATGATATTGGATTAGATATTACTTTATTGCCATTATAAAAATATACAAGTGATTTAGGAGTTGTTGTATTTGCAAAAGTTATTTGTGCATTACCTACTGATCCATTTGTAGAAGTGCCATTGCCCAATTGCAAAGTTCCACTATTAATTAACGTTTGACCAGTTCTTGATGAGTTGTTAGTTATTATTAATTTTCCGGTTCCTTGAGAAGACACAGTTATTTTTCCAGTACCACCACTTGCAATGGCAGTTGTGAATGTAACATTATTTGAATTCAATATATTTATATTGTTAATATTGTCACCAATATTGGCGAATGATAATGAATTTGCCAATAATATATCTGAATTCATGTTAAATGCAAGTGTTCTGACACTTGATGGATTGGTGCCAAACAATATAGTTCCGGTTCCAACAGATCCCGTAATTCCATTACCAATCTGCAATGTTCCTTGAGATAATTGTGTATTTCCTGAATATGTATTAGATGATGATGTTAACGTAGTTGTAATACCAGAACTATTGCCTACGTTCACAATACCAGCCCCTGTTATTGAATTAGCAAACGTTGTGTCAGCAGTGTGTGCAAAAAACAATATTTTTCCAGAATTAATCGTAACATTGCTCGAAAAACTTCCCGTTAATCTAAGTGATCCTTCACTGATCAAAGTTGTGCCCGTATAAGATACGCCCGTTGAGAACGTTATTTGTACAACACCAATTTGTCCAGCAATTTCGACATTACCACCTCCCGATATATTCGTGTATGTTGAATTACCACTGCGAGATATTTTTAATGTAGCTCCCGAACTAATTGTTGTGCTAGTTGTACTTGTTGCGACGTTTAGTTGCAAAATACCACCAGTAACTGTTGTTGTGCCACTATATGAAAATGATGTTGAACTACCAAAAACTAAAGTACCCGATCCGGTTTTATTAACATTACGCAATGTACCAGAAACATTATTTGACATTGTTAAAGTAACGGCATTTGTAACTTCAAACGTTGCATCACTGGGTAATACAATTACTGCTGATATTGTATTTGATTGACTTGAACTATCTTTAATGTTTGCAGTTTCTAAAGTTTGAGATGCACTTGCAGATAATGTTAATGGTGATCCACCAGGTCCAGTTATTATGTTAACTTTACCAATTTCAACTGTGGTTGAAATATTGCATGTACCAATAACGCCACCACTTATATCAAAAGTAACTTCATCAAGTGGTGAGTCAGGAACAACATTTTCCAACCAATTTGCAGCAGTATTCCAATCTGTATCAGATGTGCTTATCCAGGTATAGTTTACCATATAAACTATACCTGGAAAATTATTTATTTTTGTGGAAAAAATCCAAAATTTTAATGTATATAATGCAATCTTATATGATCATAATAATTATAGATAATATTTTAAGAAATGATAGTATTACATACCATATTAATAAATTTTATATTTGTAAAACAAATATTGTTCAAGACATGTTACGTTTTTAACGTAAAAATTAATAAGTATTATTTGTATATTTAATATGTTCATCAATATTAATATGGCCAAATTTATTGATTCACATACTGAATTATTAGATATGTTACTAAATAATGAAATTACAGATCCAATAACATTAGGAAATCCATTGTCATTTTTGGATCTAGATACCAATATAGAAACACATGAAATGTTATTGCAATTATTATTAGAGTTAATATTCAAAACCCTACCAGAAAATACAAATATGGATGATATGAATATGATGGATGTACAAAATTATCAACCTTATTTTAATAAAATAAGATATTATATTCGTGTAACAAAAGGTAGAAAACCTGATAATGTTCATAGATTATTTATTTTGTTTAAAAATTCATTTGACAGTCGTTTTTTTCAAGATCAGTATAAAGATTATAATTACATTACAGTTGTGAATAAACAATTCAAGAAAACATCCAATAATTTGGAAGATATTTATTCTGTAAGAGTAACTAGTGATGAATGTTATTATATATCTTTCACGAAAATACCAAGTATTAATGATAATTTTCATGTCTAATATTAATATATGCCACGTAAATCCAGAAGTAAAACAAGATCTAGATCAAGAAGTAAAACTAAACGTGTTCCATTAATAAAATATAAATTACCAGTCAAAAAATACAAGACACCAGAAAGTATTTATGGTGACGTCCCATTAAAAAAATTCACTTTTGATAAATCAAATACTTTAGATCAACTATTGCAACTATATCCAAGTACTACAGAGTTTATACTTTATAAGTGTATTTTAACTATAATTAATAATGACACATACAACAATGTCCTTCATATATTAAACGGAGACGGACACTATGCTAAAATGATGAGATTCATGAATATATATCAACCTACATGGAAATATATAGTCATTGATCCAGCAACTTGTAGTAAAAATTCAAAACACGTAAAAGCAATGGAAGAATATTGCGAAAATAAAGTAGATAATGTGAGTATTGTATCACAAGAAGACAATAAAGTTGATTATAACTCAATATTCCCGTCAAGTTATCCAGATTTATTTATATGCACTGCTGCTTATTCACATGGCGACATTAATGTAGTGTATAAAGCAATGAAGAAAATATATGGAGAAAATATTAAATTTATTTTCCTAACAATTAATTGTAAAATACAAAAACTCGACATTAAACCAACATGTAAATTCGACAGTTCTTGGACAAGTGTTTATTGTTGGACAAATTTACTCATTTAATATAAATATCAGATCTATTATCTGATCGACTACTTTGTGGTAAATTAAAATTTTCATATTTAGGAACGACTATATCAGGATTAACATAATTAAAATTATGTTGTGCCATATTTTTATATCCACTTCTTTGTGGTATTTTACTATCAGAACCTCTTCTTAAAAAATCTTCAATATCTAATTGACTTGTAGGTCTATTAGACATTACTTTACTATCAAATAGTCTACTTGTATCATTATTGTCGACTAGGTGTTTCTTTTTAGAATAATTATTATCATATTGAGTAAAACCCATATCATATTGACACTTTAGTCCAGATAAATCATTTATTTTATTTATTGCCTTTTCAGTTTCTTCTTGACGTTTTTTAATTTTATTTAACCAGTCACCATTTTCATTATTATCAAATTTTTTAACTTCTGGTATAACAAAATTAGTTTGTTGTGGTGCTTTCCATACAGACATTTTATGTGCTTGTTTATAGTTATTTATTGTTTCTATATCTTTTTTTGTTATTTTATATCTTTTTTCAGGAGTTATATTAAACGGTGCATCTGATGTTCTAATATTATTTTCATGCATATATGCTTTTAATTTTATGTATTCTTGTAATCTTGGTTCTAGTGTCATTTGATTATTATTAATTTCGGCTAAATCACGCATTATAAAAATAATACTGATATTAAATTATTTTTGTTAACATACCAAAAATAATTATAATCACATAATATATAATGACGAATGCTGCAGATAATAATTCATATATATTTGATTGGAACATGAATCAGGATTTTCACAGAAGTGCTGATAGTACTCGTGCAACAGGGTCTGATTTAATTAACATGGAAAATGACATGAGAAATGGAAAATTTAGCAACAACACGCAAATGAATGTTCCTGAAATTGACAATCAAATTGTAAGACAATACACCAGAAAAAATGACTTGAAATCGAATGACACTAACTTACAAGAAGCAAGAATGATGAGTGATGCTTCATTATTTCAAGGATTATGTCGCACAAGAAATTGTTCGGCTTATAATAGTTTATGTGGTCAACAAATTAATGTATTATCGTAAATATATAATCCATTTATATACTATATTATGAATGATCGTTTTTTTGACACAAAAGTGTTGATTAGTAATAATGCTCCAATGTTAACACATAAACTATCGCCAATTGAAAGTACGAAAAAAAATAATCAACCAATGACAAATGATAGGTTATCTGACGCACGTGTTAACGCTAATCCATTATTAAGTGAACCTAGACCAGAAAATACAAATCAAATGGCTCAAGATAGTTTTACATTTAAACCTGTACGTGTTGGAAATGCAAGTGTTCAGTTTAAACAACCTAACAAATCATTTTTAACAGACACCAAAGTAAAACAATCAGCTGAAAAATTTGATATCCTTATACCACCTAGACCATCTGTTTTTAATAATTAATTCTATTGTTTGTTGTTAAGTTATGATATATTCAAATATCATAAGTAATTATTTACCATGTAATGGTCTTTCTAAACTTGTAATAATATATTATCAGAGCTAGATAATGCAAATAAAATTATTTTTATAAAATATGAATTAAATAAAAATCACATAATTAATTATTTATTACTAAATGATCTGTGATTATATAATTATTTTCATGATCACTGTCATTAGTAATATAACAATAATGATTATTGATATTTACAGTTTCGTATATAAAGTTATCAATTTGATTACCATCAACATTATCTCCATTTCTTACAAAGTAAATATTTTTCCATTTTTTATCCATTAGTTTGTTCATTATCATATTTAGTCTCTTCACATTCACAAATGAATATAAATCACTTTTTACCAATTTATTTTCCCCAATAATTTGATCAAATAATTTGCTTTCGAACACATTAATCATGTCACATATCCTAGGAAAAAATTGCATTTCATTTAATATTTTCTTTTTGGCAATTCGAATATATTCTAACCGTTTTTCATATTCATTATTGTTAATGGCATTAATTATTATATTCATATCTTCTTGATGATTACCAGTTAATGGCAATCGAATAAATGCATTTGGAAAATATTCATCTGCATCAGGAGCACCCCAATAAAATGTCAAACATTCACTCAATATTGAATCTATTAATTTTTCAGTAAAATATCCTTTTTCAGAAGAATTTTCAATACCAATATGATATTTATATGGTAACAATCCATCATCTTTGCCATTATGTAGCTCACCTAAATATTTCTTGAAATTTAATGATGCACATCTTCCATATATAGCTATATTGAAAGATTCTTGGTTATCTAGGTATCTAATTAAGTTAATTCTTTTTTTATGACCTTCAAATGAATATAATGCAGAGACTATAACTGATAAATCTTTAGATTTATTAATATCTTCTGTCATTAATTGACTATATGATTTACTTATGTGCCATTCCAAATTATTATAATCGAATTTATAATGATGATTAAATAAAAACTTTTTAGTTAACTCAAATACACCATAATTATTTAATGATGGTTCCATGCGTAATCTTATAGTCTTGTAATCATATTTCCAATCATATCCTTTTTTCCATGGTTTATTTATAATTACAATATAATTAACCAATTTGTTGTTATAATTATCATCAACGATTTGAATATTATTCCAAATTGCATCCATATTTGGTGTCATTTTTTTCCAATTTTCTTTCAATTTAGTTGATGAAGTAAAAGAAGTTATGAATTTAACGGTTATCATTTATAATGATATTAAATAAATAAATACTTAGAAATATCCAATTTTTATTCCCGAATCAATAGTAGTATATCCATTATATTTACAATTACAATTTGGACTGATTTTCATTGTATTATTTATATCGTCTGATACAAATAATTCGGGAATAGGTAAATCATATGTCTTCCATACATATCCATATGATTCAGTATTTTGAACATATGCTAATTTTGCAATTAATTCTGTTATAATATGAGAATATTTAAGTGCCAAACCATTTTGACTGACTGCTAATGCAACGATTTCAGGAGTGTGTGGAACTAAAACATGTTCCAATAATAATCCATTTTTACGCAATGCATCTTGAACAATGTCATAAGTTTGCATATGATATTGTACGTATTTAAATGCATTTATATTTTGATTCATTGCAATCATAATATTTTCTCTGGTTTGAACATTAACATATTCTAATGCCATGCCATCAACAGTCATGATATAATTCACTAACTCAGGAGTTTGTAAATAATTCATCAACACATATTTGCATATATTACCAACACATTCAACCGTTATATTAAAATGAGTTTCTAGATAATTAATAACTTCTGTGTCATTCACAATGTTAGTTTTTTTAGGAAATACATAATTTTGACACAAATCTTTAATTAAATTTAATTTACAAACTGTATCATTTCTTATATCTTCATCTTGGAATGGTATGCTGCATAATGTTTCAAGAGAATCCATATTTTTAATTGCACGATTCACATACTCAATAAATCTAGACGAGTAATATTCTATTAATTTATTAACAAATTCTTGTGTAATAACTATTAGAGGAACCAAATGAATATTCTTCTCCAAATTTTTTACCAATAATTTTATATACTTGTATTCATCTGGCAAATACTCATCTGGTACAAAATTAACAATTTTTGACAAACTAGAATTATCAATGAAATACTTATAAAATTCACCATCTTTATATTCTGATGGAATCATTTTCAAACAATACGGATTTCTAATAGCTGCTTCTCTACATATTTTACGTGTTGGATTTTTAATGTGCTCTAAATTTAATGGATTATTTAAAATAAAACACATGTAATTCTTGAACACTAATTGACCATATAATTGCATCACCTCAACACTGTTTGTCACAGTTAATATTTTATCATAAATACAATTTTTGGCATTAAATGGTAAATTATCAAATAATTTAAATATATTAATGTTATCATTATTGATCATTAATGATACCAAAAAATTTATATTTGATATATTAATATGTCTCATATTTTCATAATTATTTGAAACAATTTGTTTAATAAGTTCCATTGTAAAATTGCGTATATATTTACATGAATCAGGAAATGATGATATTGATTTCTTGCAATGATAAACAGATTGATTTGTTAGATACTTTAATACTTTTGGACACTGTACATATACATTATCAAAATTTTTGTTTGTAAATAACAAACCACAGTCGAATGACATTTTTCCATTTGGTCCACGTCCATAGTATTCAGAAATATTACCCATTTGCATTATTCTATACTTGAAACTGTTATTTTAAAAATGTTTATTAAACGATAATATAAAAATGTGTTAATATTGTATATTAACAAATGAATAGATCACGATCAGTACCATTAAAATTTAATTATGCAAGTTCAGATTCAGAATTTTCTGATACTGAACAACTTGCTAATAAAAGAAAACGATCAAATGCTCCAAATATAATCGAAAAACATACTTCTTTATTTGAAGCGCAAAATAATTTTAAAGGTAGAACAGTTGAAGATATGTTGGGATACAATAATTCCACTCAAGATATTGAAGACGATATTGCTTATCAAAATGAATATACACCTATACACAATAATATGGCACCTCAATTTAAAAATAAGGGATCTTATGGAACTAATGATGGAATGAATACGGCTTTTCAACAAAAATTAAATAAATATATAGGCAATGATACAGATATGTGGAAAAAGAAAAAGGAAGTTGAATCATTGTTTAATCCAGAATGGGGATTTTCAGATATGGTCAATGGAAGTAAAGTAAATACTGATTTATATGAAAAATATATTCAAGCTGGTAAAAATAAAAATGATGAAATGCCATTTCAAAAAATGCAAACAACTCCTGGATTAGGGTTAGGATTTAATCAAAATAGTGATTTGGGATATAATCGTCAAAGAATAATGCCCAGAACAACTGAAGATAGAAGATTGGCAAGTAAACCGAAAATATCATATGAAGGAAGAGTTATTAGTCAAATGATGGGACAAAAAGGTCCAGTCATGCCTAATTTTCAAAAAAGAAAACAAAGTTTGGTAGTTCCAAGAACTCAAGATGATTGGATGGGAGGTGCTGGATATATTAAGGCACAAAAATTAGATCCACAAGTTGATCCATTGTCAATCAAATCACAAAGAGGCAATGTTAATGGCTATATAGGACCTGCTAAATATCAAATTGAACAACATGATTCTGAAGAAATAAGGCCAGAAATTGTTACAACAATGAAATTACCCACAAATTCAAACAGAATAGGAAATGCACAATATGAAAATATGAAAAGTAAAGCAATAGATTATGATGATATTGTTCCAGATAATACCAAACGTGGGAATCTAAAAGAATATATGGGAATAGTAAATAATGGTCAAAAAGGACAATCAATTGATTACGATGATATTATTCCTAATATGACAAGAAAAGATCAATTGGTAAGTGCAACTAGGCATGGAAATGTCCAACATGGACAAAAGGGTCAATCAATTGATTATGATGATATAATCCCAAACATGACAAAAAAAGATCAACACACCAATATGACCAGAACTGGTAATGTTAAAAATGGTCAAAGAGGACAAACAATTGATTATGATGATATAATCCCAACAACAACCAAGAAAGATCAACATACCAACATAACTAGAACTGGTAATGCACAAAATGGTCAAAAAGGACAATCAATAGATTATGATGATATAATTCCAACAACAACCAAGAAAGACCAATATACTAACATAACTAGAACTGGTAATGCACATAATGGTCAAAAAAGTCAATCAATAGATTATAATGATATAATCCCAACAACAACAAAGAAAGACCAATACACTGACATAACTAGAACTGGTAACACACATAATGGTTATAAAGGACAATCCATAGATTATGACGATATAATACCAAATATGACTAAAAAAGACCAACATACCCATGTAATTAGATCTGGAAATATTAATAATGGATATAAAGGACAAACAATTGATTATGATGATATTGTTCCTTCGACAACAAAAAAGGATCAACATACCAACATAACAAGAATTGGTAACACACAAAATGGTCAGAAAGGACAAACAATTGATTATGATGATATAATCCCAACAACGACAAAGAAAGACCAATACACTAACATAACAAGAACAGGTAACACACAAAATGGTCAAAAAAACAAAGCCATTGATTATGATAATATAGTCCCATTAACAACAAAGAAAGACCAATATACAAATGTAACAAGAACAGGTAACACACAAAATGGCCAAAAAAACAAAGCAATTGATTACGACGATATAATCCCATCAACAACAAAAAAAGACCAATACACTAACATAAATAGAACGGGTAACACACAAAATGGTCAAAAAAATAGAGCCATTGATTACAGTGATATAATTCCATCAACAACAAAGAAAGACCAATATACAAATGTAACCAGAACAGGTAACACACAAAATGGCCAAAAAAACAAAGCCATTGATTACGACGATATAATTCCATTAACAACAAAGAAAGACCAATATACAAGTGTAACAAGAACCGGTAACACACAAAATGGACAAAAAAACAGAGCAATTGATTATGATGATATAGTCCCATCAATAACAAAGAAAGACCAATATACAAATATAACAAGAACGGGTAACACACAAAATGGACAAAAACACAGAGCAATTGATTATGATGATATAATCCCATCAACAACTAAAAAAGACCAATATACAAATATAACTAGAACAGGTAATACACAAAACGGCCAAAAACACAGAGCAATTGATTATGATGATATAGTCCCATTAACAACTAAAAAAGACCAATATACAAATATAACGAGAACCGGAAATACACAAAATGGTCAAAAAGGACAAGCAATTGATTACGATAATATAGTCCCATCAACAACAAAGAAAGATCAATTTACTAACATAACAAGAACGGGTAATACACAAAATGGTCAAAAAACTAAAGCAATTGATTATGATGATATAGTTCCTAATGTGACAAGAAAAGACACAATGACAAATGCCATAAGATCTGGTAATGCACAAAATGGCCATAAAACTAAAGCTATTGATTATGACGATATTATTCCAAATATGACAAGGAAAGATACAATGACAGATGCTATGAGATCTGGTAATGCATTTGGATATAATAAAAATAAAGCAATTGATTATAATGATATAGTCCCGGATTTAACTAATAGAGATACATATACAAAACGGGATAGGGCTGGAAATGCAATTGGTGGAAATATAATTAAACATAAAGCAATTGATTATGATGATATAGTCCCAGATCTGACAATAAAAGATTTGACATCTTCATATTCGAGAGGATTTGCATCTGGTGTTAAACACGATGTTAATAAACCAATGGTTAGAGAAAGTCATATGAGATTAAATACAAATAAAGCATCTTTACAAGATGGAAGATGCCCTGCAGTTCAAGGTATTAAAAGAGGTCCATCCTTAAGCACTTTGGGTAAAACTAGAATGCCAAATAGACCTACGTATGATGATAGAGAACACTACGGTGCAAACGTGGTTCCTTCATCTGATTATTTGGATAGTGAAAGAACTCGAATAACAAACAAAACATATGTTAATGATAGAGATGAATTTACAAGGGAAAATTTAAAAAATAATCCATATGTTAATAATATCGTCTATAAAAGCGATGATGAATATTCAAATTATAGTGATTAGTTATATATATGAAAGAATCACAAATGGTTTTGTCTGAATATTTAGAAAATAATAAAATGGACGACAAAGAAAATAACTTTGAAGGTGATTACAGACAAATTATTGAAGATTTGTATAGTAGATTTATGGAAATTAAATATAATGATGAACCAGTTTTTGGTAGTTTGAGATTCCATGCATTTTGTGATAATTTAGTTGTGTCAAGAACTGATGTTAATCAAGAAGATAAAATTAATTTACCTGAATTACAATTATTTAAATGGCAGAATGGTATACCAATTGAATCATCATATTATAATAATACTAAAACATTTACTATTGAAGAATTAAAAGAAGTTGATTTAATCAAAGATCAGGATAAGAAATTAATACTTAATGTTAAAAAAGAACATGAATTACCTTTGTTAAAACGGTTAATAATATCATGGTATGCTGATGATAAATTATCTGAAAACATTAGGAAAATCGAATATGCATTCGATAGTAAATATAATGATGATATAATTACAGTGTATCCTAAATATGGCAAAATAAATAATGTTGTTAATAGTTTGGAATTTAAATTGATGAGAAATTTACACATGGCAAAATCAAATGATTTGGATTATAAGAAAATAAATAATTTATTATGGATAAAGTAATTTTTATGAATCTATTATATATTATGTGGGTAACGATAATTGCGTTAACAATTATGATAGGTATTGTATTTTTGTATTTGATATATAAAAATAGAAAACCAAAAGAAAACATGCAAAACGAAACAGAATTGGATGATGAAGATGTTCATGACGAAGATATTTATGATGAAAATGATTTCGAAGAATTTACTGAGAGTCAACAAGATACAATAAATAAGGATACTAATGAATTTATGGATAAAATAATGTTGGCTGGACTATTGATGGCTTCTAAAGATCCAAATGATGAAACATTAACAAATATGAAATCATCATTGATGAATGATTTAACTAAAAATGAATACGGAGCCGTTATATATGATAATATTATGACAAACTTAAAGAATTTTGTTATTGATGAAGCAAAATTCAATGAATTAAAATTAAAATACCCAGAATATAGCAATTTGGTATATGATAGAGATGTCAAATTATTTGTTTAAATAATATAACATGATGAATTTATTAATATATTTTATATTGGTGGCAATAATATTAATAACAATGATAATTATATCTGTTATATAAATATAATGGCAGATGAATCTCATTGGTATACAACATGGTGGATATGGCTTATTATAGTTGGATCAATTGTAATATTACTATTAATAATATCGTCAATAGTTTCATCAGTTCAAACGTCAAATGAAAAAGCTGAAAATGTTAAACAATTAAAATGTCTAATAATAAAATTAGATTTATTATCAGCATCTGGAGCAAATAGTGATGACATTGGAAAAGCGGCTGGTGAATTACTCAAATATACCATGAATATAGGATTTAATAAGATTATGGACATAAATAAAACAGTTGTTAATGAAATGACAAATGATTTTAAGTTTGACAAAAACATGAATCATTTAAATGAGGTCGAATTTAACACATTGAAAAATTATTATAATAATACATGTGGAGGAAATAAATTTACTGGTAATTTTGTTGAAAATACGAATTCTAAAAGTGAAGTTAAAAGTAAATTAAACAATGTTTTTATAATGTAAAAAATAAATGTTTTAATCATATTAATAGTCGTCATAGTCACTTTCATTTATTTAATTCGGCAAATAAAATAGATTTGAATGATTGGTAATTTGGAACAGAAAACAGCTCGCGAATATGTAGATTTTATTTTCAAAACACAAGCATCAAGAAACAATATGAAGCAAATGTTGTTGCTAGATCTGAATTTAATAAATTTACTGGTACTTATGTTAATAACACAAGTGAAAGTTTAGTTAAAGGATTAATGAAATAATATTAATTCATATACATTTTTGGTTTACTGAAGCATTATTTGCTCCTTATTACTTTGCGAATTAACGATTATATTGTTAACATTTTTATGATTTTATTTAAATTGACACTTTAATTCATAAGACGATAATTATTTGGTAATTATTAATATCATCCAAATCCTAATTTTATTGAATGACGATATTAATAAAATTACTGTATAAATATTATTTTGTCGCATTAATTTAATTTAAAAATTAAATGTATTGGTATTTAGTAAATTCATTATTATCCAGACTATATTAATTACAATGTTTATGAATTAAATATCATCAATACATTAAGAAACTACAAATTAAACTAACAATGTAATAACAAGTATTTATTTATTATGTTGATTGAATAACATTCAAATAATTTATGTAATTAATAAATAAATTATAAACATATGAAATATAAATTGACAAAATAACAATTAAAGATCAAGCAATATATTAATTTCCTTTAATAAATACTCAACGATATTGTTATGTCTATTTCTAAAAGACTTGTGATATGCATAATTATTACATGATTGAAAATCTTCTTTTGTTAATCCAATTTCTTTATGTAAATATTTAACAACATCAATATTACCGTTTTCACAAGCTAATCGACATGCTTTATTAAGGTTAGATTGAAAATCTTGTCTTGTTAATCCAATTTCTTGGTGTAAATATTTAACAACATCAAGATGACCATGTTCACAAGCCAATCGACATGCTTTATTATTATCAGATTGAAAATCTTTTTTTGTTAATTTGATTTCTTGATGCAAATATTCAACAATATCAGTATAACCATTTCGACAAGCATATTTACATGCAGAATTATCATCTGACTGGAAATCTTGTCTTGTTAATTTAATTTCTTGATGTAAATATTTAACAACATCGAGATGACCATTTTTACAAGCCCATTGACATGCTTCATTATTATCTGATTGAAAATCTTGTTTTGTTAATTTAATTTCTTGATGTAAATATTTAACAACATCAATATGACCATTTAAACAAGCCCATCGACATGCTAAATTATTACATGATTGAAAATCTTGTTTTGTTAATTTAATTTCTTGATGCAAATATTTAACAACATCAATATGACCACCTAAACAAGCAAAATGACATGCATAATTATCATCTGATTGGAAATCTTCTTTTGTCAATCCAATTTCTTGGTGTAAATATTTAACAATATTAACATAACCATAATAACAAGCCCATCTATATGCTAAATTATTACATGATTGAAAATCTTGTTTTGTTAATTTAATTTCTTGATGCAAATATTTAACAACATCAATATGACCATTTTTACAAGCCCATTTACATGCATAATTATTATCTAATTGAAAATCTTGTTTTGTCAAACCAATTTCTTGATGTAAAAATCTAATTAAATATTGTATTTCAATTAATTTACCTATTTGACAAATATTTGTTTTAATTTTATTGTCAAAAATAACAAACTTAGCACTTTTATGTGGTATTATTTCACACCAATAGAAACTGTCATTGCGTTCTATTAACCAATATAATGCATAATCTTGTGACGTAAAATGAATTCCAGATGTGCATTCTTTTTCATTGAAATCACTGGATACAAATGTTTCGTTTTCTTTGTATTGAATGTCATGACATTTGAGGTTTTTTGGAAATAATTTAAATAATCGTTTACCATTATTAATGGCAATGAATTCATCATAATTAAGTATGGTCATAGTTACTAATCATAGAACTTGATTTGTTAAGATTTATAATTTCATTTTTTATTTAAGTAATGTGTTGTATTTTAATATAATTGTATGTATATTAAATTTGTTAATAATGACATTTAAAATATATTGATTATAGTCATTGTATAATCTATAATTATAAATATTCAGAGAGTAAATAAAATATCACCAATGTGTTTAATATAAAACATAACGTCTAATGACACGAGTTCGCCGATAAGACGATAATTATTTAGTAATTATTAATATCGTCCAAATCTGATGTCACTAAATGATGCTTCGGCAAGCTTGCGAACCGATAAGACAATATTTATTTGATAATTATTAATATTGTCCAAATCTGATGTTACTAAATGACGCTTCGGCGAGCCGATAAGACGATATTTATTTGGTAATTATTAATATCGTCCAAATCTGATGTCATTAAATAACGTTTGATAATGCTTCGGCGAGCTTGCGAGCCGAAAAGACGATATTTATTTGGTAATTGTTAATATCGTCCAAATCTATGTTACTAAATAACGCTTAGGTGAGCTTGCGAGCCGATAAGACGATATTTATTTGGTAATTATTAATATCGTCCAAATCTGATGTCATTAAATAACGTCTAATGACGCTTCGGCGAGCTTGCGAGCCGAAAAGACGATATTTATTTAGTAATTATTAATATCGTCCAAAGCTGATGTTACTTAATGACGCTTTGGAAAGCTTGAGAGCCGATAAGACGATATTTATTTGGTAATTATTAATATCGTCCAAATCTGATGTCATTAAATAACGTCTGATGATGCTTCGGCGAGCTTGCGAGCCGATAAGACGATATTTATTTAATAATTATTAATATCGTCCAAATCTGATGTCATTAAATAACGTTTGATGTCATTAAATAACGTCTGATGATGCTTCGGCGAGCTTGCGAGCCGATAAGACAATATTTATTTGGTAATTATTAATATCGTCCAAATCTGATGTCATTAAATAACGTCTGATGATGCTTCGGCGAGCTTGCGAGCCGAAAAGACGATATTTATTTGGTAATTATTAATATCGTCCAAATCTGATATCATTAAATAACGTCTGATGATGCTTCGGCGAGCTTGCGACTTTATAAGACGATATCTATTTACAAATTATCAATGTTATTCAAATTCTAAATTTAAATGAGTAAGCTAAAAAAATTTTATCAAATTAAATATACAGATTATATTATTACTGTATTGATGTAACTAATTAAAATAATACATATACATGTACATTTAATTTAATTTGTACATTTTCATTGTCTTTTTAATTTCACTATTAATATCTAACACTATGGGGTCTGGATAATCAATATCATAATTCATATATTTTTCGTTCCATTTATGTATATCTTTATTGTCAATATTAACTAATTCAGGAACCCATTTTTTTATATACACACATTCAGGATCAAATTTTTTGCTTTGTAAATATGGATTAAAATATCTAAAATATGGTTGAGAATCTGTTCCAGTTGATGCAGACCATTGCCAGTTACCATTATTAACACATGGATCGTAATCTGTTAAATGTTTGGCAAAATATTTTTCACCTTCTTGCCAATCTATGTGTAATACTTTAATTAAAAAATTAGAAACAATTAATCTGCCTCTGTTATGCATATAACCAGTGTTATTTAATTCTCGCATACATGCATCTATTATTGGTATTCCGGTCATTCCATTTTGCCATTTTTTTAATGATGATTTATCATTTATCCATTTTATATCATAATTTTCTTTCATGTTATTTCCAAATACATGTGGGTGATAATGAGCTATTTGTATATAAAAATCTCTCCAATACAATTGAGTTATTAATTTATTATGTATTCCCAAATTATCAAGAAAATAATAATACACTTCTCTTATAGAAACACAATTAAATTTTAAGTATGCTGATAAATGTGTTGTTTCTTGATATAAGTTATCACGTTCTTTATTATAGTTCTTATAGTCTTTAATGTTTTTTAATATTTTCAAAGCATTAGCTCTTCCACCTCTGACTATAACATTATCATTTGGTTCATAAAACATGTTCATATTTTTTGTGAATTCAAATGAATATTTAGTTTTTTCATAATTTTTATGTGAGTTTTTAATTGGTTCATTAATTTGATAAGTCGATGCTTCTCTCATATATGGTGTAAATTTACTGTATGGTTCTCCAGACCCATTAAAGACAATACCAACTGGATGAAGCATATGATCTTGTTCTTCAATTAGATCAATTTTATGTTTTTTACATAAATTTTCCAATAATTTATATCGCTTTTGAGAATATGGTGTATAATCTTTAGTTATATATATGGCATCATAATTGTGTTTCAATAGTTTATCAATTATAATATCAATATCATCATAAAAACAATATAGTCTAGCACCTTTTTTATTTAATTGATTGTCTAAATCGGTAATTGATTCACATAAAAATTGTACTGATTCATTTGATTTAAATTTATTTTTATCATCTATTTGGACAGGATTAAAAATAAATATTGGTAATACTGTATCTGATTCTTCCAGTGATTTAATCAAACAAGTATTATCAAACAAACGTAAATCTCGAGTAAATATATATATTGATTTGGTATATATTTTTGGCATTATAAAATAATAATATAAACTTATTTTAAAATAAATAATCCTTCATTGTATTTCATGTCACGATAAACATAACATTTTGATCTCATGAGTTCACTGTTTTTACACAAAAATGAAATTAATTGTTTATTCAATAATAATTCATTGTTTATTGTGTAAATATTATTTGAACAATTATTAAATGGTTGATGTTTTTGACGATTTATACCTGAAAATTTGTTCATAGAATCAAAAATATTAGATGACCAGTAATATTGATTGAATTCAAATAATTCTCCATTAAATATATTTTTAACAATTGATCCTAATATATTTGTAAACCGGTGATAATTACATACTAATCTATGTATCATATTTGACACCATCAACATATCTTCCATATTATACACATTATATATTATATCATTTGTATCATCAAGAATACCTGTACAAGATACTAATAAACATGGTTCTTGTGTTCCAGGATGATTTTCTAACAATGCAACATTTAATTCTTTCAAATTATCTTTAATACACAAATTTACAACATACACATTGTGATTATCATAAACATATGTATATTCGATATTGTTTACATTAAAATATCGATATTGGACAATTTTTTTATTAGTAATTTGATTGCAATATTTCAAATCATTAATATAGTCATTGTTATTATTGTAATCATATATTGATATGTGATTTTTTTGTGAGATTATATTCATAAAAATAACTGCATTGAAAAAATCGGTAAGTCTATCATTAATAACATCTGATAATTCAATATTATGCAAGACTGATGATATTTCCATACAAACTTGTGTGTATTTTAATGTATTAACAAATTTATTGGTAAATAATGATGCAAAATGAAATGAACATGCAATTACATTTGAAAAATCACACAATATTTTAAATGATGCATATGTTATACTATCTAAACAATTGACATAACAATATATTCCTTTTGGTATTTGTGGATTATCATATACAAATCCATGTAAAAACAATGTTTTGAACGTTTCACGTTTTTTATTCTCCGTTTTGATCATATTAATAATACAATATATATGAAATTGTTCTTAAGCGAAAAAAAACCACGTGAACGAGAAATAATGATTAATATGTATATATGCATGAGGTTATTGAAAATCTAATAATTGATATAGAAAATATTAAGGCTGCGATATTGTCTGTTAATATTACTGAATTAAAAATGTATTATTATGTTAAGAACATGGAACATATTTTTGAAATATATTCTATTAAAATGATGATGACGAGACATATTGATTTGATTAAATTTTTGCATATTAATGCAAAATGGTCAACAAAAGATTTTGGTAATGAATTTTTATATGATATTATAATTAAAAACCATACAGACTCATTAAAATATTTGGTGAATAACATTGGATTTACTAAATATGATTTTGATAAAATATCTGATTCTGCATACACTTATATTTGCAAAAAGGGACTATACAGTATATTAATAACATTATATAATATTGGATTTGTGAGTAAAATGTCATTTACCAACAATAAAAAATATTGGAAATATGCCTCTGATAATAAACATATTGAAATTATTGATTTTATGATTGACATATCCTAATTATTATTTTCAGGATTTCTATCATATTCAGACGTTGCACTATTAATATATAGTCTATTACCAGCACCTGTCATATATTTTCTATCTCCATAATTATCGTTTCTTCTTTCATTATCATTTCTATCTCCATAATTATCGTTTCTTCTTTCATTATTATTTCTATTTCCATAATTATCGTTTCTTCTTTCATTATCATTTTTATCTCCATAATTATCGTTTCTTCTTTCATTATTATTTTTATCTCCATAATTATCGTTTCTATTTCCGCCACGGAATTTATTGTCTCCTCTTCTTTCATTGTCTCTTCTTTCATTCTCTCCTCTTCTTTCATTGTCTCTTCTTTCATTGTCTCCTCTTCTTTCATTGTCTCCTTTTCTTTCATTGTCTCCTCTTCTTTCATTCTCTCCTCTTCTTTCATTCTCTCCTCTTCTTTCATTATCTCTTTTTTCATTGTCTCCTCTTCTTTCATTGTTGTCTCCTCTTCTTTCATTGTTGTCTCCTCTTCTTTCATTGTTGTCTCCTCTTCTTTCATTATCTCTTCTTTCGTTGTCTCCTCTTCTTTCATTATCTCCTCTTCTTTCATTGTCTCCTCTTCTTTCATTGTTTTTACAATTATTTTTCTCAAACAATTCACGAATATATTCTTTAATTTCTTTCATTTTGTCTCCATTATCTTCATCATCATGTTTATTTTTGAGTGATGCATCACTTATAGCTTTTAAATTCAAATATTTCGTCTTATATTTAGCGATTTTGTATTTATAGGTTTCCGGATCGGTAGCCATATACTATATGGTGTAAAAAATATTTTCATTGTGTTGCTAAATTTTTTTTTCAATATCTAATGCCAAATATTATTGATTACATAAAGAACATGAAAAATGCTACAAGCATAATTACAATCAAAATAATTGTAATTATACTTGACCAATTCCATCCAGAAGAAGATTGTGTTTCTGGAGGTATATCAAATTGTGGCATTTCAAATTCAGGTTCATTATCTGGTTTTTTATTACGAGCGTTAATTTTATTATTTAATAATTCCTTGAGACATATTGTTGAATCATAAACAGGTTTACCATTCATTTTGTTAACTTCATTATGCATATTGATAAGCCATTGGACTAAATTTGCTCTTGTACTTAATGCATTATCATCAAGTGGATATTTTCGCAAGTGTCTTTTAAAATTACCTTGACATGAATCACAAGGTAAGACTTCACCCAATAAAGTAAAATATGCTTTATATATTTTCTTATCTTCTGGTGAAGGATCAATTGGATATTTCATTGTAATAAAATGATTAGACTCCCATGTTGAAGGACCCCATATTGTTGGATTTATATTTCCATTGTTGGTCGATGAATCATTATCATGCATAGTATAAATATAATCGTCAAAAAATTGATATAAATATCATAAATAATATCGCCCTTTGATTAAATAATGTTGAGAATTGTTTTATATAACAAAAATCATTATGTTGAGAATAATACACAAACAAAGAACATTAAAAAAACATGTTCAAAAGATAACATAGACGTTATGTTTATGGACGATAATTAATGGTTTATAAATATATATATAGTCATGAACATAAATCAATACTATCAAAAAGCACACATTGAAAATAATGAAATAATATTACAATCTCATTCACTAGGTAAGTATAATTTTATAAAGGAACACGAAAAATTGTTATATGACATTGGAAAAATATGTGATTATGGTTGTAATATTGGAATAATATCAATAAAATTAGCATCAATATATAAAAACATTAGTTTTACATTGTGTGATAATCATTCAGATATTCAAGTTGCATATAAATTAATAGATTATTTCAAATTAAATAACGTTAATGTTGTTACGGATGATTTAATGACTTTAACAATGAAATATGATTTAGGAATATATTATGCTATAATACATTTTTTAATAAATGTATATGATTTTGACACTGTTATGAATAAAATAATATTAACAACGAATAAGTATGCAATACTTGAATTTCCATTATTATCAGATTTTAGTGTGCAGAATTTATTGCGTGATAATCCAGAAAATACTGATAAATTTAATGTATTGAAATCATTGGAAAGCATTATATTAAACATAGAAAAATACTTTGATATTATTAAGTATCGTCAAATAAATTATGATGATCCCAAACTTATAAGATATGCTTTTTTAATTAAAATTAAGTTAAATATTTAACATTGTTTAAATTCATTGATTTATATTTAACAACAAGACAATATTTGGTGTGCTAATTTATGTTCAATTATATTTTGACAAGTCAAAAAGACAATATTTATTTATTTATTTATTAAATTATCAATGACTCTTCGTCGAGCTCGCGAGCCGAAAAAGACGATATTTATTAAATTATCAATTATCAATATCGTCTGAATTCTCAATTTATTAATTTATGTTTAGTGTCATTTCGATGGGCAATGAAACGATATTTATTTTGTAATTATTAATATCGTCCTAATCTTTAGTTTATGACTAATGACATTTTGGCAAGCTTTTAAACCAATAAGACGATATTTATTTGTAAAAATGTTAATGTTTTCCTAAATCTTCGTCTCATTAAATACCGTCTAGTGACGCTTCGGCGAGCTTGTAATAGATACATATATTTTGTAAATACAATGTTGTTTAAAATATCTAATTTATTAATTTTTCTTGAAATAATATTTACTGTAGATTTTGTAACATGAATGATAAATTTTTGCAACAATTCACGCATTTGTACCATAAATATTATTTATTGAAAGACCTATTATTTCTTATAAAAAATGAAAAAATACATTGTATTAACTTTGGCCGTTACAACGTAACTTGATAATTCTTGATAATAATAAGAATCATCAAGTTCACACAAACGTGCTCATTTGATCTCTCAAACTGCACTTCTTTTTGTGTGACCTTTTCGTGAGCTGGGAAAGTAACATGCCCAGCATTCTTAGTTACATCCAAATATAACTAAGAATAAATTAAACAAATAATTCAATATCTGTTTAATTTCACTCATTTAGTAAATCTAAATTTACTAAACTATGTATTTTTCACTCAATCCTTTTAACGCTATTCCTCGAGCACCATTACAATCACGGTCCGTTTTCATAGAACAACCACCACATTTATATGTTTTATTACCACCCAAGTTTTCATGTTCCCATCCGCAATTTGAACATATTTTACTCGTATAACTTTCATCTATTAAATTATATGTACAACCGTATAATTTCGCCTTATATTCAAGACGTTGTCTAAATACATAAAATTTCATTCTCGATGCTAACTTTTTTGTTAACCCATCTAATTGTACATTATTCTTTATGCTTATTATATTCTTTGAACTCATATTACCCATAAATATTGTGTCATAATTTTTTACCAAATAATCAATCACTTTCCAATGACTATCATCTACTAAATTTGATATCTTCATACTAGTTCTCTTTATTTTATCCATTAATTTATTTCTCATATTCACTTCCTCATCACCATTTTTTCTATGAGACAAACCCATTGGAGTTGTCTTTGTATATTTTGTTTTTAGTAAGTTGTCATATTCTTTCAATTTGGCCAATAATTTTTTAATTACATCACTAATGTTGTCACCTATTTTTAATATATTTCCATTTGAATAACCATATAAAAATGTTCTCAATCCAGGATCTAGTCCTATGTACTTATTCAATTTATTTCTCAACATTTTTATTTTGTTTATTTTCGCTGATGCAAATGCCATTTTCTTTTTCTCTTCACACAAAAAATCAACAGACGATATTTTAGTGTGATACATTCTATCAGAATTTGCTATCTTTATAATTGATTGTTTGTCACCTGTAAACTTCTTATCAAGTTGTTTCTTTGGTGATTTTTTGTCTTTCTTTCTCTTTTTTCTTTTGTCTTTAATTGGGTTAGTTAAAGACTTGACCACATCAAATTCATTGTCATTTTCATCAATATCATCAATCGTTTCTTCAATATCATTTGTATAATTTTTAACTTCTTTTGATGTAAAATCATATTCTAACGGAGTTAATAAATAATAATCATTTCCTTTTTTCATTATTTTACTGTCTTTATGTGGTTTTCCCAAATCGTAATATTGATTATCATATTCATAAGTCATATGACCAAAAACATTTTTACACAAAAATCCATTATCATCAAAAAAGGACTTTTCAACATTTAATACTTGACTGGGTCTTCCGTGACGCATTTTCTTAAGACTGAAGTGTTTTATTCTACCTTCACGTAGAGCATTTAAAGAATTGTTATAATCTTTACAAAATTCCTTGATTGTTTCATTTAGAATATGTACTCTTACGCTATACAATTCTTGAAAATTATTTCTATGTCTATTGGTATAGAAATTGTTAAAAAACTTGTTCAATTTTTTGGTATTAATTCCCATTTCATTAAGATTGTCTATTAGATTTATAATAATGTGATTTTTTGTGCAAATATAATTCATAACGTCTCTGTCATTTTCATCAAGTAATCTTTGATATTCATTAAATTTAAAATCACTTTTTTCAAATGCATTGTTTGTGAATTCTTTAATGTCAATTACCATTGTTTGTATAAGATTAATTAAACACTTATCAATTCTATCAACTGCATCATTGATAATATTCTTAATATTATCATTGTAATTTGATATAATTTCATCAAGACTTATATGACAATATTCAATATAATTGTTAAGAGTCATTACGTATGCTTCCTGACGGATAATGTTCTTGAATTTAACCATTTCATTGCATAATATAATGGCACCGGGTCTTTGTCCCTTTTCATTTTTTGCTTTTATTTCCTGTAAATTGTTAATCATGTTACGAGTGACTTTAATAATTCTTCCATATTGTAATTTATTAAGTTCTTTTTGTTGCTCAGGATTAAGATTATTATAATCATATTTCCTCGTGATTACATCCATATTATTATGTCTTCGAATATGATCTTCAACATATTCAACACATTTATTTTTGATGACGGTTGATGTTTTAAACCATGTGTTCAAAATAAATTTTTGTTTGCGAGTCAAATGCATTTTCAGTTTAATTGCTCGAATAACTTTTTGCGATAAGTTACTTTTCTTAGTTTTATAATTTTTAGTTGTAATTTTATACGAAGACTTGCTCAGTGACATCCAACAATCGATGTTGATGTTTTTTGTTTTTGGATTAAGAGGTACATGTGGCATTTTTTCCGTGTACTTTTTGATCTGTTTCTTATAATTTTGTATAATAAGTTGTCGTTGTTCTTCTTTCTCTTGTTTTCTTTTCTGAGCAGCAAGTTTTCTTTGTTTATCAAGGAGCCGATTTGCTTCTTTATTATTCATATACTATAATTCTAATATGTCCAAATCTTTAAGTAAATTAAATTGTAAATTTTAATAGAATATTTATATATATCAAAAAATATTACACGAGAAAAGAATTGAGTTATTTACTTGGTGTTCATGTAAGAACATTATATAATTGGGAAAAAGATGGTGTTATAGATGCGATAAGAACTCCAGGAAATAAAAGATTGTATAACATAGATAATTATGTGAAATTAAATAACATAAATATAATCGATAATGATGTGTCAGATAAATTAAATATTAGTTATGCGAGAGTATCATCTCGTGGACAAAAAGATGATTTAGAAAATCAAAAGAAATTATTAATGAGTAAATATTCGAATAATATGTTGATTGAAGATATTGGTAGTGGTATAAACTTAAATAGACGTGGTATTCGCAAAATAATAAAACTAGGAATAGAAGGTAAAATAAATGAAGTGGTAGTAGTACATAAAGATAGATTGACTCGTTATGGATTTGATTTGATAGAATTTTTAATAAAAGAATATTCTGGTGGCAAAATAGTAGTTTTAGAAAATAAATCCAAACTAGGGATAGAAATGGAATTAGAAAATGATGTTTTAGAATTAATGAATGTATATGTGGCTCGCCGGAATGGTTTGCGCAAATACAAATTATCAAAGTAAATATTAATTGTTTAATAATGATAATTTTATAAAGAATTATCAAGTATTTTGTAACTAGTTGCACACTCCGTCCGTCAAATTAACGGACGGAGCCAAAGTAAGCACCTTACATTTGTTTTTTATTTTTTCTCAAAATAACTGTATTTTACTGTTTGTTTCTACTTTTTACGTGTTTTTCATGTGCTTGTTTTTTTGTTTTCTCTTCTACTTTTACTTTGGTTACTGCTTTCACGTTTACTGTTTGTTTTTTTGTTATTTATACCACTTTTACTTTCACTTTCACTTTTTAACAACAGTATTTAAATTGTTTCGCTGTTATTACCTGCATGTTCACCTAAACTTGAGTTTTTAATATTAATTGATTGTTTGTGTCTGTCAACATCGTCTAAATCTTTAGTTTTAATAAATGCCGTCCAATAACGCTTCGGCGAGCCGATTAGACGATATTCATTTTGTAATTATTAATATCATCCGAGTCTTTAGTTTATTAACTCATGTCCAATGACGCTTCAGCGAGTTTGCGAGCCGATAAGACGATATTTATTTTGTAATTATTGATATCATCCGAATCTTTAGTTTATTAACTCATGTCCAATGACTCTTCGGCGAGCTTGCGAGCCGATAAGACGATATTTATTTGATAATTATTAATATCATCCGAATCTTCAGTTTATTAACTCATGTCCAATGACGCTTCGGCAAGCTTACGAGCCGGAAGATACAAAAATTTGGTAAATATTAATATCATCTAAAATCTTTGTCTCAATAAATGCAGTCAAATGGCGCTTCGGCGAGCTTGCGAGCCGATAGATACAAAAATTTGGTAAATATTAATATCATCTAAAATCTTTGTCTCAATAAATGCAGTCAAATGGCGCTTCGGCGAGCTTGCGAGCCGATAGATACAAAAATTTGGCAAATATTAATATCATCTAAAATCTTTGTCTCATTAAATACCGTCTGGTGGCGCTTCGGCGAGCTTGCGAGCCGATAGATACAAAAATTTGGTAAATATTAATATCATCTAAAATCTTTGTCTCAATAAATGCAGTCAAATGGCGCTTCGGCGAGCTTGCGAGTCGATAGATACAAAAATTTGGCAAATATTAATATCATCCAAAATCTTTGTCTCATTAAATACCGTCTGGTGACGCTTCGGCGAGCTTGCGAGCCGATAGATACAGAAATTTGGCAAACATCAATATCATTCAAAATCTTTGTCTCATTAAATACCGTCTGGTGACGCTTCGGCGAGCTTGCGAGCCGATAGATACAGAAATTTGATAAATATTAATATCATCCAAAATCTTTGTCTCATTAAATGCCGTCTAATGAAGCTTCGGCGAGCTTGCGAGCCGACAGATACAAAAATTTGGTAATTGTCAATATCGTCCAAAATCTTTGTCTCAATAAATGCAGTCAAATGGCGCTTCGGCGAGCTTGCGAGCCGATAGATACAAAAATTTGGTAATTGTCAATATCGTCCAAAATCTTTGTCTCATTAAATACCGTCTAATGGCGCTTCGGCGAGCTTGCGAGCCGATAGATACAAAAATTTGGCAAATATTAATATCATCCAAATTCCCAGTTTCAATATATGCAGTCTAATGACGCTTCGGCGAGCTTGCGAACCAGAAGATACAAAAATTTGGTAAATGTTAATGTTGTTATCTTTATAAAACAATGTTAAGTATGACAATAATTAACATTGTTTTATTGATAATATTCAACATAAAAAATTTTCATATTTTAGTGCTGTTTCTATTAATACATTGACATCATTTAATACAATATTGGTATTATTTTAATTCCATACTTAATACACACTATATTTGTACTAATGTTTCTTTGATCAATAAATTTATTGCATTTAATAATCACACGTTTGGTATATTGACATGTGCAATTTTTTATTGACAAAACCATTAACTTTAATAATGAATATCTTTGATAAAAAAAATGAAATATAATTATTCAAATAACATATGGTATATAATATCAAATGATGAAGATAAGAACTGCAAATAGATTTATATCTATATATAAACAAAATAGAATTAGATTGTTATCTAATGATAATACATTTAAATTAATTGAAATGTATTCTGTGAATGGAAGCATGGATGATATTCACAGATTATTATTATCAAAAAATTTACCAATCACAATTATTGTTGATGATAATCACACGGTATTGAGAAATGCAATTAAATATAATAAAAAAATCATGGTGGAATGTTATTTATCATTACATGATGAAGATAAAATATCAAAATTTTTAATTAACAATTGTGTACAAATTGTCAATGAAGCTGATTATAAAATGCTGCATATGTTGGGTGTTAAGTATGAAAAATTTGGTTCATATTTGTGTCAAAATAGAAAAATAATGTCATCAATTACAAATAAGAACATACCAAATACATTTATCAGTGATAAAGAACGTCGAGAATATATTTTGGGTGTATTATTTATATTTGCGTTTGGATCATTATTAATAGACTGTTTTATGCTAGATAACTATCTTTTTGGGTAAATGTTAAATGCCGTCTAATGAAGCTTCGGCGAGCTTGCGAGCCGATGGGACGATATTTATTATTAATATCGTCCGAATGTTTAGTTTATTAACTCATGACCAATGACGCTTCGGCGAGCTTGCAATCCTACTGTCCGCCAAGACTATATTTATTTATTAATATTATCCAATATTCAGTCTATTAATTTTTTAACTAACTCATAAGCCACTATCTTATAAACCAATTGATCACATTAATACATAAAAAATTGATGTATAATTTACTTAAGATTATATTGGTTATTAAAATAATAATTACAATGTGTGGAATTTGGCTATTATTAACTCAAAACACCATTACTACTGGTCAGAAATCAGCATTTGATAAAACAAAGCCCAGAGGACCAGATGAATCTAAAATTGTTTCAATCCAAAACAATGAAACTAATATTTACATAGGATTTCATCGTTTAGCCATTCATGATCTTAGTCATAACGGCATGCAACCATTTATAATTAATCAACAAGACAGGACTATATATGTAATATGTAATGGTGAAATATATACATATAAAGAATTAGAAAAGTTATTGATTAATTATCATCCACAATCTAAATCAGATTGTGAAGTATTAGGATATTTATATTTGCAATATGGTAATAAATTTGTTGATAAACTTCAAGGATGTGAATTTGCATTATGCATAATTGATATCAATGTGAAAACAAATCAAATGAAAATATTATGTGCAAGAGATCATTATGGAGTGAGACCTTTATATCATCATATAACTGATAATGAAGTTGTATTTTCATCTGAATTGAGATCTAATCCATTTTTATTTGACAAGTCAAATGTATCCAATCAATTTATGCCGGGTGCATTGTGTGTATTTAATGATTTTAAATCATTGTGCAAATCAAAAGAACCAGACTATATTAGATATTATCAATGTGAAAATATTGAATATCGTCCTGATATTACATTTGATGAATCATTATTATTAATAAAAAACACATTGAGTAAATGTGTAATTGAAAAATTGTCAGCAGATGTCGAAATTGGCGCTTTGTTAAGTGGCGGACTAGATTCTTCATTGGTTTGTTCAATTGCCAGTAAATATTTACGTGAACAAAATAAGTATTTAACAACTTTTAGTATTGGATTACCAGGATCAACTGATAAATATTATGCTGAATTAGCTTCTAAATTTATTGATTCTATACATTATCATGTTGAATTTGATACTGAACAATTTTTACAAGCATTAAAAGATGTTATATACACTCTTGGCACATATGATATTACAACCATAAGAGCTAGTGTCGGACAATATTTAATATCTAAATATATCTCAGAAAATACTAATATTAAAGTGTTATTAATTGGAGATGGATCTGATGAATTAACAAGTGGATATTTATATACACATAATGCTCCAAATGAATATGAATTACATGACGATAATATTTTCAGGTTAAAAGACATATGTAAATATGATGGTAAACGAGCAGATAGATGTATAGCTACACATGGACTTGAAGCTAGGATGCCTTTTTTAGATAATAGATTTTGTGATTTATATTTGAGTTTGAATAAAAAAAGCAGAATGGCAACAAATGGTATTGAAAAATATTTATTAAGAAAAGCATTTGATAATAATGAATATTTACCTGATGAAATTTTATATAGAAAAAAAGAAGCATTTAGTGATGGAGTATCATCTGTTGAAAAATCATGGTATCAAATTATACAAGAAAATGTAGAAAACATTATATCTAATGAAGAATTATTATCATGTAACTATACACATAATAAACCACTTACTAAAGAAGCCCTTTATTATAGAAAAATATTTGAAACTTATTATGGTAACAATGATAATGTCATACCTTATTATTGGATGCCTAAGTGGACAGAGGCCAATGATCCATCTGCCAGAACGTTAACAAAAATTTATTAAAAAAATGATTTTATTTATATATTGACTAATTCAGTTAAACTATAATAGTACGCGACTGTTACTATTTATTACTTCTTTTTCAATACCAATGAATGACATTAATTCATTAATAATTGCCAACAGTTTATATGAAACTCGAAAAGCTTATATTACAAAATCAATTAAAAAAAATGTGTTTATTGAAAATAGTAAACAATTATTAATATCTGCAATTAATAATGACAATGTACTTTTATTAGAATATTTGTGTTTAGTTATTGGATTAAAATTGACGGATTATATATTATTAATGTCGAATATTAACAATATGATAACACATGCATGTGTTACAAACAATTTACAAAAAATCAAAACATTATTTGATGATATTGAAGTGCCAAAATCTCATTTTGATACTGTTTTAAATTTTGAAATTCTATGTTATCACAATCATTATGATATTCTTATTTATATGTTGGAACATATGAAATGTTCATATGATAACATTGTAAATTCATATGGATTGATATATATTTGCACATATGGAAGATTACCAATGTTAAAATATTTACACACTAAAATGAATTTAACTAAAAAAGATATTCCAGATTATATAAAATTTTACACAATGTATAATTATGATATACATAAATATATAACTGATGTTATTGAATTGTCAGATAAAACATATAAAATAAATAAAAATAAAATAAATGAAGTAAAAAAAGTTACATTTGATATTTAAGCCTTTGTTTTCTTACTGGACTTTTTGGCCTTTTCATCATCACTATCATCATCCTTCTTTTTCTTATCTGTCTTGCTTGATGTCTTTGTGGATTTCTTTGTCTTCTTTTCATCATCACTATCATCCTTCTTGGCTGCTGCTTTTTTAGTTGTTTTCTTTACCTTACTATCATCATCGCTATCGTCAGTCTTCTTTTTCGAAGAAGTTTTCTTTTCAGCAACAGGAGCTGCCTTCTTAGTAGACTTTTTCTCATTTTCAGAATCATCACTATCATCAGTCTTCTTCTTAGTCGGTGCCTTTTTCTCGACAACAGGAGCCGATTTCTTGGTAGTCTTCTTTTCATTTTCTGAATCATCATCACTAGCATCAGACTTCTTTTTAGTCACAGTCTTTTTCTTATCTTCAACAACAGGTGTTGTCTTCTTTGCTGATTCATCATCCTTCTTGCCAGGACTCTTCTTCTTTTCTTCAACAGGAGAACTCTTCTTGGGTGTTGGCTTGCTTGATTCTTCATCAGAAGAATCATCAGAATCTTCCTTTGGTGGTGCCTTCTTGGATTTTGACTTTTGATCAGTTGCTTCGTTATCCGACTCAGATAACGATTCCGCATCGCGTCCCTTAACTTCACTGTCTGACAATGATGATTCAGTCAAATCATCATCTTCTTTAGGAACTGGTTGAGGTTTGTCTTTTTCAGATTCTGAGTCTGATGAATTATTAGCAGCTTCTTTCTTATTGCATTTTGTGATAAAATCCATATAATCCTTGTTTGTGGTATGAATAGTAGCAATTGCAAATTGCAATTCAGTAGACATGTTTGTCGCCATAATTAATGCATGTTCATCGGTCATGTTCTGGGTCAATTCGCCAACAGATTTTAATGCATTTGATGAGAACTTGTCAAAGTACGTCTTGAAATTGGCAACTTCAGCCTTAACCAATTCGTTAATATCTTTCTTGCCATTAGCAGCAGATTTGGACGAGTTCTTTGAAGACGACATTATTGCTTATATATAACGGTTAGTTTCTTAAGAGTTTATATTTCATTTTTTTTCCAAATAAACTTATATGATAACTCATTGGATAAAGTATATAGTTATAATAATAATAATAACTTTGTTTATATATTCGTTAAGTTCCAATTATACACTGGTTGAATCAACAACAATATCAGTTATTATAGTTATAATATTGATTATACTCAATTATATATTTGATGATAGTGATAATAATGACGATATATTAATAGAAGAACGATATAAAGACATTGATGTAGATGCTGACTATATATCAGAATTAGCTGAGGAATTAAATAATTCTAATCATTATCCGGCTCTTGATCTAAAATCTGCATCTCGGTTTCATTAAATTCACATGAATTAGTATTATCATGTAATATCATAATAACTTCATATGTTTCATCATATTGATCGTTATATTGTGATATATATTTTGCATCTAATAATATTAGATAATTTGAATCAAATATGTTTGAACATAATTCATCGGGTTCAATATTATAATCTAACATTTTTTGTATTACTAGTTTGTCATAATCTGGATTGTGTAAGAAAATAGAAGAATTATATAAAAATTTTTTATTCTTTTTATTATTATTGTTATTGTCATTGAGGCATAAATGCATTAATTTATGTGTGTCTATTAAATTAAGTCCCTTTACAATGAAATCATATTCATTGATATCATAATGAGATAAATATTTATCTGATGGTGAATTATGTTTCATGTATTTACGCATAAGTTTTATGTAAAACGTGCCGCATAAAATTTGTATGTTTTTATTATACAAATTTTTGTATACATGTTTATTATTACATACATTTTTACTATTTTCTATCATTGTTGATAATAATTTATCAATTTGTTGTTTTCTTAAATTCTTATTTGATGTTCCAATTATATCATTAGCTAAACATACATTGTATACAGATATGATATCACCACGAAAATTAATATTTGCCATTTGCATATTCATTAAATTTGTATTATTTAATGAAACTTCGGCACTTGTTATTATTACATGACGTGATATTATCAATAATAAGCATATATCATTATTTGGAATACTTGATGTGTATTTAGCAGAAGATGTATCTGGATAAAAATATATTTTTTCATTTGGATAATATGTTTTACTAAAATACTTAAATTGATTAATAATACTTATGTTTTGAATATTTTGTAAACATAAAACGTCTAATTGGTAATTGCATCTTTTTGTAAAAAAATAATTTATTAAATTATCTATTTTCTTATATTTATTAATTGAATGATCAATGTTAGCATTTATTGTTGATATTCGTAATGGTTTAAATAATTCCATTATTCTATTATCATGTTCTTTTTTGTTACATATTTTCTCAAAAGGATTATAATTTCTAGTATTACTCATATCGCGAGTAAAATTATGTGATACACTATCAGTAAATTCCAATTCTCTTGATGTTACACATCCCATTATAAACACATAAGAAAAAATGATAATATACTCTTAATGAGTAAACTATATTACAAATAATGTTAGAGAAGTAAAGAAATTAAAATGAGTAAACAACTGGTGTACCATATGCTACATTATTATACTGATAGGTTGGTATATAATTACTGGGAGGTGTTTGTAATGTATTGTTACGTGATTTTTTATTTTTTTCATGTATTTTCAGTACAACACACAAACATATGATTAACACAACTGGTAAAACTACTCCAATTGTTAATCCAACTATTAATCCAATTTTTAATTTTGTTTCTTTGTCAATTAATTCATTAGCAGATTCACACATTTTATTAAATGAATTAATTGTTTTATTTAATTCACCACATAATCCATTAATAATATTAGCGTATTTATTAAGAAGATCATATTTTAATGAATCTGGATAATTTACCACAAATGTACATGGATTAACTAATATTTCCGGTACATCTAATATACATGAAGCACGAAACCATCTTTCAAATTCAGTTGGAGCTTTAATGGTAGAATGTGATGAACTATTTGGTTGTGGTATATAAACAGAATATACACACGGTAATAACATAATAAACAGAATCATTAATCATTCCATCAAGTATAATCAACTAGTAATATATTTTCATTTTTTATGTAAACATACTTAAATATGCTTTATCTTTAATTTTAATGGATTTTTTCTTGTCGGCAATTGCATTATTAATATCATCATCAATTAAGATACCATTATAATATGGATCCTTACCAAATAATCTTTTAGTATTTTCGAATTTACATAATAACACAAAATTTTCTATGTCTCGACCATAATTTTCAAATAATTGTAAATTATCCTTAAACAATCCAAGTAAATATTGATCATTAATTGATTTTGCCAATTTAATATGGTTTTGTCTTAACTTAATAATAAATATATTCTTTAATTCATCAATACTATAATCATTAATTGTATATTTGAATGGAAATCTACTTTTAAGTCCAGGATTATATGCAAAAAAATGTTTTTCTAATTCATATGCATATCCGGCTATTATAACAACTATTCTTTTTTTATTCTCAGTCAAAAATTGATTTATTGTATCAATACATTCTTTAGCAAATGTATTTTTTTCATCTGATCCAATACTATAAGCTTCATCTATCAATAAAACACAATCTAAAGATTCTTCAAGTAATTTTCTTGTTTTTTGCGCTGTATGACCTAAAAATTCTCCTTTTAAATCAGTGGCTTTCGCTGTTTTTAATTTATTAGACGATACAATTCCTAATGCAGAGTATATTTCACATAAAATGCGTGCTAATTCTGTTTTTCCCATACCTGGTGGTCCTTCAATTATAGTATGTAACATATTATTGTTTTCATGATTTTGTAAAAAATGTGTAATAAACTTAATTACGGATGTTTTAATATCATTCATACCAATTAATCTATTTAATTTTTTTAATGGTTGTTGTAAATTAATTAATTTATCAATACTAATACTGTATAACTTATTATTGTATGAATATAATTTTGTTTTACTGTTATAAATACATTTCATTTGTTTTTTATTATCATTAGCAAAAGACGATATTAATGTCAAAAGATCATCTACACTATTAATATCATGATTAATTTCAATAAATTTTTTGGGGGAGATATGATGACTTATATCAACATGAATTGGTTCATCATAATTTACATCATTATTAGTGTCATTTTCAAGATCATTAACATTGTTATTTGATGCGACAAAAGATAATACTGATTTTACTAAAACATCATATACATCCTTATCTTTACTTTTATTTTTTTTGTTTTTTTTTGAAAGAACTTTTTTACTGATAACATTTATTGGTAATGAATCTTCACTACTAACTAGATCATTAATTGAATCAGCACTTTTCATACTTGATGAATTTGTAGATTCATCAGTTTCATTATTATTACTGTTATCATCGTCATTATCATCAGAATTATCAATATTTTCTATCTTTTTTAATATTTCTTTGAGAAGTTTTTCTTGGTTATCTAATTTTTTAATGATCTTATTTTTATCTTCATTTATATTTTTTATTAGTTCCAACATTGAGGATTGTTTTGCGTCAATCGATTCCATCATTTTATCAAAATACTTGACCATGAAAAAATTATCATTACCATTCATTGTATATAATGGTACGTTAAAAAAATTGAAATCTTGAATATATTGAAAATTACAGTATATGAATATATGTATTAGATGTTTGGTTGTTTTTTTGCTTATGGTGACGGTAGTAACTCTTCATCCCGATCAACTAATGGTTCCAGTTCTCACAAATAACCAATGCATCTTTAACAGATATTCTCTTATCTTTATCAAGATCCATCATTGATAATAATAAATCTATTAATTTATAAATTAATTCATTATCTTTATATACTGATATTAATTTTTCAAAATAATTATTACATTTCGCATTTTTAGTAATTTTAAGATCACCATCAGTGGTAAATAAAAATTCTTTCCTTGGACTTTTATCAACTATATGTTTAGGTATTGGACCTAAAGTATTAAACATCATCTCCAAATGTAATTTTATATTTTTTGATTTTTCACTTCCACTCGAACAATTAAATAAACAGATTCCCGTTAATATTTCATATATGGTACATCCCAATGCCCAAACATCACTTTTTGAATCATGGTATAATTTAAGAAGCATTTCTGGAGATAAATAATATAATGATTTTAATGGTTTATTAATCTTATTTTCTCTTATACACGTCCCTATATCACATATAATTATTTTCTTTATTTTTGGGACATTTAATTCGGATTCCGATTCACTATAATCAGACTCATCATATTCACTACAAGATCCATCACTTAATAATTCAGATAAATCAATATCAATTGTATCATCATATCTTTTTTTGTCATTATCATTATAATCATTATCATCATCATCAGAATTATTATCAGAATCATTATCAGAATTATTATCAGAATTATCATCATCACTAACGTCATCACTAACGTCATCATTGTCATCATCATTGTCATTTTTATCCTTAAAATATTTAGAAATATCATCAATAGATTTAAGTTTTTTTATTTTTTTGATAATTTTATTATCAGTATCATCATCATAATCAACTAAAATATTTTCAGGTTTAATATCATTATGCATTAAATTTAATTGTTTAATGTCAGATAAAAATTCTAATACATTTCGTGTTGTTATAATTGCATCTTCAATTGTAACACCTCTTAATCTATATTTTTTTATATAATCATATATACACATTTTATATAAATCCATGATGAAACAATGACATGTAAAATCTTCATCTAACTCGATGTCATATTCAGCGTATACATTTGCGATGTGCCTAACATTATTTTTCTTAAATTTCATGTAATTTTTATATTCCCATTTTCCGTATTTATATACAGAAAAATAATGAACTTTAGCTGCATAAAACTTTTCTTCCTTAACATTATACACTTTCCATACATCACCATACGCACCATTACTTAATTTACTAAAGAATATATACTTATTATCAAGTATATATCCACATAATACCTTAGATAATACATATGAATCACTTTCTACTAATTTGTATTCATCATTAGACATTAATATACATATATCTTATATTCTTGAATTTATTAAAAAAAATTGAAATTAATATACCAAATAATTTATTGGTATATAATTATAATATGACTGATTGTTGGGAAGATGACGTTATCATTGACGCAAATGAGGTTAAGGTTATAGACACGGCAAAAATCAATGGTATTGTCGATGTTCATAATATAAGCAAACTTGACATTGATTACAATAGGCCAATAAGCAGTTATGATGATATGATGTTGTTAAAATTGTGTACTTCTATAACAATATTGATAAAAGAATTATGCATTAAGAACAGATCAATTAATGACAATTTATTCACTGCAATTGGGTGGTTTGAAAAGAGTTTGTTATATTTTACGACCAAATATAATCAAAGAATTACAACACATACTAGGACATCGAGTGCTGTGGTTAGAAATTCATATAGTTTTTGTGACAAAGGACATAGATGTGGACGATATTATGACAAGAATCAAAATTCTTGTAATAAAGATCATTTAGTTTTCAATAAAATATATTCTGATGTGATAAGTTTAGTTAAATATTTAAAATTAATTGTTGATGATAATATTCAACAGGACGATATTAAATGGTTAGAACTTGAAACATCTATTAACACAATAACATATGCAATAAATCAAATATATAAAGAATATTCTGCTAGAAATTCATAATTATTTTTTATCATATTGGATTGGTTTTTCATCTTTTTTGAGTAATCTTACCAAATCACTATCTTTATGTAAATCTTCTTTTTTAGTGTAATTTATTTCTTCAATGTAATCATAAAAATTATCAAATAATTCATCATCTGATAATATTTCATTTAATTTATTGGACATTATTTCATTAATTACTAATTTATCAATTTGTTGATCGTAATTAAGACTAAAAGCTGTATAGTAACAATATTCAATATCGTCAAGTAATTCCATATCATTATTATCATTTTGATATTTAACAACATCAACTAAATCTTTGTTAACTAATAAATTATTAATGTTCATATATTCAAAACAAGCATATGTATATAAAAATTGCTCAGGAATAATTTGCGATGTATTCATAATGTCAATTAATTGATTTGTGTCAATATCATCTAGTATATCATTATCTATGCATAATTTTTTTCTAATGGTTAGATATCCATTTTTTGCAACTAAATAATTAACATAATGTTTTTCTATTGTTTTTCGTCTGTTTTTTTTGTCATTTAGTAAAATATTATATTCACATGATAAATCAATAAATGCAGTTTCTTTTGATTTGAATTCTTCTTCTTTTTGAATATATTTATCCAAAATTTCATCATCAGTTAAATTATTTTCTTCTTCTTTTATAACTTCTGGTTCAGGTTGCTTAACGGCAATTGTAATAACTTTTTTGGGATGAGATATTGCTTTAGGATTTCTACAAAAATCAAGACAATATTCAAAACACATATCAGTGCTACATAGTGAATCAATTGTTGATTTTACCATTGTGTCAATTTGTTTATTACTATGTGCTATATGTATAATCTTAACATCATTATCAAATGTTATTGATCCATAATTGATTTCATTAGATGACAAAAGATTTGGAAAAAATATATTAATCATGATTTTATATTTTTTATTTTTATTGTTACACATAGAAAATGCACATACTTTTAGTGCCATTTCTAAATCAGGATATGATAGAGTATTATCATTATCATCAATAATATTAAATGTAAGTTGCATTATAATAAAATAACTCAAATATAAAGATATTACAAAACGCAATTATATTTGTATTTTGTACAAATATAATATAACATGTCATCTGTAATAGGACAAGGGAATTCAGTGGAATTAAAAATGAACCCAAATCCATGGTTTCGAAACAAAAAAACAAATATACCAAATGATAAAAAAAAACAATCAGAAAATATTAACGAATCAAGAGGAAATTTTACAAGTATAATAATACTATTAGCAATAGCATTAATTATATTTATAATGAATAATTTTTACTTTTAGTTGAAATAATAAACATATCATTTATCAAAAATTTATGATAAAAAAATTTACTTGTGGGTTTTGTTCAAGCTTGTTATTTTGGATGATATTAATGATTACCAAATACATATATAGTGTAACAGGTAGTTCCTAAGCTCGCCTAAGCAGCATTATTTAATGCATTGATTTTGGACGATATTAATGATCACCAAATACATATCGTCTAATGGGCTCGCAAGCTCGCCCAAGCGTTATTATTTGATGCACTTTTTTGGATGATATTAATGATTACCAAATACATATCGTCTAATGGGCTCGCCCAAGCGTTATTATTTGATGCACTTTTTTGGACGATATTAATGATTACCAAATGTTTGCGTCTTATGGGCTCGCAAGCTCGCCCAAGCGGCATTATTTGATGCACTAATTTTGGACGATATTAATATTTACCAAATATTTGCGTCTTATGGGCTCGCAAGCTAGCCCAAGCAGCATTATTTGATGCACTAATTTTGAACGATATTAATATTCACCAAATATTTGCGTCTAATGGGCGAGCTTGCGAGCCCAAGCAGTATTATTTGATGTATTGATTTTGGACGATATTAATAATTACCAAATATTTGCGTCTTATCAGCTCGCAAGCTTGCCCAAGCGTCATTATTTGATGCATTGATTTTGGATGATATTAATGATTACCAAATATTTGCGTCTAATCGGCTCGCAAGCTCGCCCAAGCAGCATTATTTGATGCATTGATTTTGGACGATATTAATAATTACCAAATATTTGCGTCTATTGGGCTCGCAAACTCGCCTAAGCAGCATTATTTGATGCATTGATTTTGGACGATATTAATGATCACCAAATACATATCGTCTAATGGGCTCGCAAGCTCGCCCAAGCGTTATTATTTGATGCACTTTTTTGGATGATATTAATGATTACCAAATACATATCGTCTAATGGGCTCGCCCAAGCGTTATTATTTGATGCACTAATTTTGGACGATATTAATATTTACTAAATATTTGCGTCTTATGGGCTCGCAAGCTCGCCCAAGCGGCATTATTTGATGCATTGATTTTGGATGATATTAATAATTGCAAAATATTTGCGTCTTATCAGCTCGCAAGCTCGCCCAAGCGGCATTTTTGATGTATTGCTTTTGGACGATATTAATGATTACTAAATATTTGCGTCTAATGGGCTCGCAAGCTCGCCCAAGCAGTATTATTTGATGCACTTTTTAAAAAGATATTATTATTTAATAAACCCAATATCGTCTAATACATTTACAATCTCAAAAGTTTTATATATTTTATGGACTATATTAATAATTTACAAGTAATTATGATTATTAACAGCATAGATTTGCAAACCGTTAATAAATAATTAATATCATCTGTTATTATAACCACCAAATTTGACACACAACATTAATTGTTTACTTAATTAATGTTTCCTTATTAATCACAAAACGTGATTTAATTATTAATTACTTACAAAAATTATTTCAATAAATAATATTTTTAGATTTAATAGTAAAAAACGTTATAAGTAAACTTAAATTGCAAAGGGGGGGGGTTGCTTACCCCCCCCCTTTGCAATTTATATCCCTTAATTTTCAGTAAATTATATTTTCTGTTATATGTTTATATGAGTTATATTGCCAATATATTCAATGGTTTGTTAGATTATGATGTTGACAAAATTCCAATAGTGGCAGATGTTGAGAAAAAATTGTGGTTCAATAAACTTGCCGTTGTAAAATTACTTGGATATAAAGACATTGATACGGCACGTAAAGACTTTAGAGTAGATGTAGAAAAAAAATTTAAAGATTTGTTAACATTAAAAATAATTAAACCACCTAATTTTCAAGTAAATTCAATTTATATTGATGAATATGGCATATATAAATTATTAATGATGACTAAGAATGATTCAAATAAAAATGTGCGTGATTTTAATGATAAAATGGCAAACAGTGTCGTTCCATCATTGGCAAATACAGGTAGTTACACTGGGACGATACAAGAAATACAAGAAATTATGTTAAAAAATCGAAGATTACAACAAAAAATAAATGAAATCGATATTGTAAATTTAAGGTTGTTAAGAGAACTATTTTTTCTAAGACGTACAAAAAATTTAGTCATAAAACAATCTGACAATGGATATATTTATATATTCGAATATGAAGGTTCAATCAATGGTGTGCCAACAAGATGTTATAAAGTAGGTCATTGTAATGATTTGAATGAAAGGATCAGAGGATATTTCATTCCAACTGGATCAATAGTTCCAGTGTGTTATTGTATACCAATTGTTGATAGGAAAGAATTGGAAACATGTTCAAAACAGATATTAAACAAATTCGCAGTCAAAAATAATACTGAAGGATATTGTAATGTCTCATTAGAAACAATTATAAGTACAATACAAGCATGTAATGTTCAATTAATTGACAAAATGAAATGTTTATATTGTAATTCATTAGTTGGTAATAATAAACTTAATCATGTATGTGATCATAAAATTATTCTTGATTTTATTAATTTTGAATACATAAATGATTCTTCAGAATTCAATAATATATTAAAGAAACACAAACTTGAAAATAAGTCGAAAACCAAAATAACTAAGTCTAGATCAAGATCCAAATCGAGATCTAAACCGAGATTTAAATCGAGATCCAAATCAAGATCCAAATCAAGATCCAAATCAAGATCAAGATTGAACACAAGAAAATAATTGCATATATATTCACATATCTATATTTTCATATTAATTTATTTGATTTATTTATTTTTTTAATGTAAAATCATATACATTATTCTCATTCATTTCTATACATATTCTTATTATCAACAGGTTTATCATCCATGAAGTAAAATTTAGGATATGATGATATTAATTTACGATTATACAAATAAGTATATGTGTTCAGAATATAATAATCATTAAGAAATGGATTGTCGTTATTGTCTGGATATATTCTTGACATAATGTTTGTTAATGATTTTATGACTTGGCATCTGTTATTTTTAATACACCATAAATAAAATGTATGAATATCGTCTGGGTTTTTTCCTTTGTATAACTTATCATATACTTGCCACACTTCTCCATCAGTCTTGAAAATATAATCAGTTATCTTCGTTGATTTTAATTTATCCAATTCAAAATAACTAAATTGTGGCTTAATTTCATCATTGCTTACGTTTTCAAAAAATCTTTTTTTATTTTCATCTAAATAATGGTAAAAATCATAACAATATATACCATATTCAGTATCAATTATTGATTTTTTATTAGGATCTGTTATTTTAATTCCAGAAAATCCCCTTTGAGTATCTATGTATTTAGTAACTCCAATTGAGTTGCCACAAACCATTTCATTATATATTGGATTTTTGCATGTTGAGTTTTTCCTTTTTTTTAATGAACATGAACCACCACCTAATATGATATTTTTTCTACATCTCGTATAATTTGCATATAAAATAACATTAGGAACCCGAAAATAATATGCTACACTTGCTAAAAATTCAATAAATTTTGGATTATCATAAATATTTTCTATTTCCGTGTTATTTCTTCTCATATAGTTAACAATCATTTTACGTTCGGCATTTACTTCACCTAATTCTATCATGAATAATATATTTCCGTTTTTTAATGTATACAAACTATAACTATTTTTGGTTCTTATTCCATATAAATCAGCATATGCTCCAGTACTATCATACCATTCTGTAAATATTCCAAATGTTTCATTACCCATTTTATATTTAAAATAATGCATTGGGTTAACACATTCAGCTTCAAATTTACGTATTTTTTCAGATATTGTTATTGTCTCAAAATTTTCTAATTTAAGAAAATCAACAGTTAATGTTTTATCATATATAGGTCTTTCAATCAATGAAATATTTTCATTTGATTCCCATACAAATTCATATCGAGTTGTAATTTCAGCATTATGTTTTGCATTTGGATGACGATATATACATTTTTGATCTCTCGATATTAATCTTAAATTAGTATTTGGAGGAAAAACTATTTCCTCTTCAGATGAAAACATTGAAAATGATTCAACTGATAATGCTATTCCTTTAATTTTATTTGGTATCTTAATTTTCATTAAAATACATCCAAAACTATACAAATCAGATCTATAAAAAGGAGCTCTTGTAGTACTTAAAAAACCTTTTTCCGTGTATATGTCACCTATACTCAAATGTCGAATAAATGAATCATCATCAACAAATCTGTAGAGAATATATGATTTATCAAATGCAGGTGCATCTTTAATTAATTGCCACATATCTAAAATAATATTTTCTAAATAATCATTTTTGTAAATATATGAAACTTGATTACGCAAATACTTATTAGCATAATAACTACCATTCATTGTGTAATAATGTAATAAACCTAATTTTTTATTTTCTATAATATAGTCTTGATGACTAATTAATATTGTAGATGTCACATCATTTTCTGATACAGCTTTACATATTTTATCAAAATCAAATGGATCATTTTCAGATTTAATTATACCCATGATTAACGCTAAACTTAATATTTCATTGTATCCATAATATGGACTAATGTGTTGAAAACGTTTGTCAAAAGATGGACGAATACATGTATTAATTTCTTGTATTTCCAAAGAATAGTAAAAAGAGTTGTAGACTTCATGTAATGTCCCAATATCTAATTGATCGAGAAAATCTAACATCATGTTCATTTTATTATAATTTCGGCGTTGTAATGCATCATCTAATATTGATGAATTATTTTCAATCAAATCTTCAAATTTTTTCTTCTCACCCCTTAATTCTAAAATTAATTGATGATCAGCAAAACGATAATCATCTTGTGTAACTTTATCATGAACTTGTTCTTTAGTATATAAAGTTATGTTATTATCCCTGATGTTATATAATGGCATATATTTTGTGTATTTTGATATCATTGTCTTTATTTTTTGAACAGCTTGATCATAATCTTCATAATTTGTCATATATATAGATACTTTATCATTCACATCAGATGTATTTGAAATATGTTCTTCAATATTTTTTATTGATGGTACTTTATATTCAAGAAAATATAAATGTTCTATAGCTAACGATGCTTCAATTGGAACTATTTTGTTTATTTTGATGTTGTATAAATAAACATATCTCATTAATTATATAAATGAACATGGCAAAAATAAAATATTTTATGCAACAAATTTATACCACATGGTAGTATATGTACTGATTCTATAAAATCAACTTAACATATATTCCACATAATCTGGTAAATATTTAAAATTAAAATTTTGTAAACCTTTTTCGTATTTAGAATTGTCATTAATAATTTTCATGATTATTTTAGTTAATTCAGAATCAATTGTTAAATCAACTATTGGATTGTTATTTTTATTGTCATATTTAACAGCTTCAATTCTTATTAATTCTGATGTTATTATATCAATAAATTTTTGTTTTGTGATGAATTTATTTATATTTAAATATTTTGCCAAATCAGGTTCAATCGTATATAATGTCATTTTTTGAATAAATGATGGTAAATGTTCTACGTTAAATGACTCCAAACATTTTTCAGCAAGTGAAAAATTTAATCCATTAAATGAGTCTAGATTTGAAAATAATCCATTTGCCATAATTTTACCATTATTATTGATTAATTTTAATGAATTAAATTTATTGTAAACCAATATACCAAGCATATATTCTTATGGAATATAGTCTATGTTTAAAAATTCTTTAACTCCATTAAATAATTGAGGCATTTGTTGATAAGTATAAGATGCATATTATTTGTAAATTTTTTTCATTTTTTTCTCATTAAAAATCCTCCTTTGACTTTTGATACATCACTATAATTGTATATTTTCCATCCATTATGATAATTATCTTCACATACTGGCAAACAATTAGCACACTTATGTGTATATGAACCATTGATTGTATTTTTTGAAAAATAATTCATTGAGAATCCATCATCCATATGTTCCACCATAAATCTTGTTTGGTTTTTTGGGTAAAAATCCACATTTTGCTCGAATCGATTATCAATATCTCCATATGATCGACAAGATATATTATCATCATAATGTTCATAATCAATATGTTCAGGAATAGATGATAATGGAGTAATTGTGCTATTAATTATGTTAAATGATGGCGTCATGATTAATGGTGACATTGAATGTGATTGTTGATTCAATACAAATGTATTATGTAATCCATTATTAGTTGGTGTTATTAAATTTAATGACATTACTTTACTTGAATTATTAACAGCATTAATAGGCAATGATGAAGAACTATATTTATTAGACGATATGGAAATCTGACCAGAAATAGATCTGTTAAAATCATTAACTACATTAATAGGCAATGATGAAGAACTGGACTTATTAGACGATATGGAAATAGATGACATTCTTTTTATTGTATATTCAAGATTAAATTGAATATAATTATTTCATTTTTTATTCAATAAAAAATTGAATTATTAATGTAATCATTTCATTTTTATTAAATAAAAAATGAAATTATTAATGTCATACAAAATTAATATTTATTATATCAATAATCAATGAGATACATAGTTTTACTCAATAAAAAATATAGATTAAATACAATTTTAACAGATAAATCGTTTAAGGAAAATAATGACATGAGTTTATCATCAATTAATGTATACACGTTTGATGATATGATATATACTAAATTTATGATGGATAATTCAAAATATGCCATATATTATGCTTCAATTGAATTGTTACAAAACACTAAAGTGTACTTGAATACCAAAACAAATATTCATAAAGTAAATAAATGTAAAATAACAAAAATAAATAAAATTAATGATTATATAACTAAATTATCATCAAATAAATTGATTGAAATAATGAATTATAATCCCGAATATGGACGATATTTGCATGATAAAAATAAATGTAAGTTAATAATTAATAATTTGTATAATACTAAATATTTACAAATATTCTTTAATAGTTTGCCAGAAAAAGTAATTGATGAACAATTATGTATAATGTATATTGAGAATGGTGGATGCATTGAGAATACGATAATTGAAAAATTAATATTTAATCCAACACATTTACCATTTTTAATAAAGATAATGGATTTATCAGATGATAATATACTAATCAGTGCTAAAAAATATATACTTAACAGATATTTTCATAAATTTAATGATGTTATTGATTTCATTGATTTTCACAAAAATACTAAATATCCATATGTATTAGAAATTGCCAAAAAATCAGGAGATTTAATTTTGTATGGACTTGTAAATTATGTTAATAAAGACAATATTACAGATTATGTTGAGCGTGTTTATTGTGAGGATTTTGTTGATTATTGTCTTGAAAACAATATACCATCCGTAATTGAGAAATTGCCGTATATTTCGGATATGTCTATTAATAAAATATGTCATTATAATAATGTTAATGATATTATCGAGACATTAATTAACAGTAAACATTTCAATTTTAATGGTAATTCAATTTCTCCAGAATTATTTTTAGATGATAATTATATGATAGCGTATATGGATAAATACTTAACTCCTGTTGTTAAATTTATACATAATACATATACAAACTTATATACACATCACGATAAATCACATTGTTCGAATTTGTATATATTTACAATAAATATATTTGTTTGTTGTAATTATGATGTAATGATGTATTATTTAAGTATTATGTCATTTAAAAATATATCACATGAAAAATATATAGATTATTTAGATTCAATAAATATAAATAATAAATTAACAAATGATCAGAAGAAAATGGTTGTTGATAAATTAAAATCACACAAATCATTTTATTTATGACATGGCGTGTCCTCTAGTAATTGTCAAATACATGTACAATGTCGCAGGAATACAAAACAGTAAAAATGAACCTATTAATAGCATTTTATTATCATTGTTATCATTGTTTTTTTCAAGAAATAATTCATTTTCAAGGTATCCAATACTATTGTATTCATATGATTGAGTTTTTGATGGTTTATTGTCACAACAACTTGGTTGTTTTGAGAACAATCTTTGATTGTTGTCACGAGAAGCCATTTCAACCTGATCACATTCAATAAAATCCATTTTGTAACAGTTGCTTTTAAGTTAATAACTGAAAATTCCAATGTGTTTATAAATTCATTTTTTTTATAGAATATATGATAAATCATCATATATTAATATTTGTTATTGGTAATAATATTTTTTTAATCATTTTCTTTCTTTATCATTTATTAAAATAATTCTTGGTTCTCGTTTGTCATTAATTAACAATGTGTTGGTAAATTGTTTGTTTGAAGAAAGAATTAATATTTTTCTTGGAAACATAATTATATGTTGATAAATATTATTAAGTGTTAGTTTATATTTCATTTTTTATTAAAATAACAATCTTTGTATTCGTTTAATAATAATTCGGTGAGATTACGAGTCGGAAAGACGATAATTATTTGATAATTATTATTATCGTCCGAATTTTAATCTTATTAAATGAAGACCAATGACACTTCGGCGAGCTTGCGAGCAGGAAAGACGATAATAATTTGATAATTATTAATATCGTCCGAATTTTAATTTTATTAAATGATGTCTAATGACACTTCGGTTCGCAAGCTCGCCGGAAAGACATTAATGATTTATTAATTATTAATATCGTCCGAACAACAGTCTTGTCAAATAGCGTTTGATGAAACTTCGGCGAGCTTGCGAGCAGGAAAGACGATAATGATTTGATAATTGTTAATATCTTCCAAATCTTAATCTTATTAAATGACGTCTAATAACACTTCGGTTAGCAAGCTCGCCGGAAAGACATTAATAATTTGATAATTATCAGTATCGTCCGAATCTTAATCTTATTAAATGACGTCTAATGACACTTCGGCGAGCTTGCGAGCCGAAAAGACGATAATGATTTGATAATTATTAATATCGTCCGAACAACATTCTTGTTAAATAACGTCTAATGACACTTCAGTGAGCTTGCGAGCCGTAAGACGATAATAATTTGATAATTATTAATATCGTCCGAACAACAGTCTTGTTAAATAACGTCTAATGACACTTCGGCGAGCTTGCGAGCCGAAAAGACGATAATGATTTGATAATTATTAATATCGTCCGAACAACATTCTTGTTAAATAACGTCTAATGACACTTCGGTGAGCTTGCGAGCCGAAAGACGATAATAATTTGATAATTATTAATATCGTTCGAACAACAGTCTTGTTAAATAACGCTTAATAACACTTCGCAAGCTTGCGAGCCAAAAGACGATAATAATTTGAATAATTATTAATATCGTCCGAACAACATTCTTGTTAAATAACGTCTAATGACACTTCGGCGAGCTTGCGAGCCGAAAAGACGATAATAATTTTATAATTATTAATATCGTCCTAATCTTAGTCTTATCAAATGACGTTTAATGACACTTCGGCGAGCTTGCGAGCCGAAAAGACGATAATAATTTGAATAATTATTAATATCGTCCGAACAACAGTCTTATTAAATGACGTCAATGACACTTCGACAAGCTTGCGAGCCAAAAAGACGATAATAATTTGATAATTATTTGATAATTATTTGATAATTATTAATATCGTTCAAACAACAGTCTTGTCAAATGATGCTCTAGTGAGCTTGCGAGCCGAAAAGACGATAATAATTTTAATAATTGTTAATATCGTTCGAACAACAGTTTTGTTAAATAACGTCTAATGAACACTTTGGCAAGCCGGAAAGACGATAATGATTTGAATAATTATTAATATCGTCCGAATATTAATCTTGCGAGCTGGAAAGATGATAATAATTTGATAATTGTTAATGTCGTTCGAATCATAATGTTATTGAATAACACTTTGGCAAGCTTATGAACTGAAAAGACGATAATAATTAGAATCGTTCATCCGGATTTTATATTAATCACATAAACATGTGAATTGTTAACTTAATTGATGATAAATTTATATGAAAAATTGAAACATTTATTTCTATATGAATCAATATACTACTATTAACAAATATTATGTCTATACTTAATTACGATGAATTTATCAAAATAAACAATGATCAAAGATTATTTATATTATTACCAAAAGACTTAAAATGTTACAATATCCAATATCGTGACAACATATTTACTATTAATAATTTTAATGATACTGAATATATTAATGTTACTACAAAATATTATATTTTACAATGGTTAAAAGATGCTGTTGAATCTTATTATTTTTGCGAAATAATTCCAAATAAAAATGCAGAGTTTGGTATTTTTGGTAACAAAATAAAAACAAACATATGTGATGTAGTTACATTTTGTAAAATACAAAACATCATTCAATATCTACATCAAGAAATTGGATTGACAAAAGAACATTTTAAATTAAATGACAATTTTGTATGTCGATGGGCTTGTAAAAACGGTTATATTGAAGCCATTAAGTATTTGCATCAAGAGATTGGATTAACAAAACAAGATTTTCAATCAAGAAATAATTTAATATGTATATTTGCTTGTGAAAATAATCATGTTGATGTTGTTAAATATTTGCATCAAGAGATTGGATTAACAAAACAAGATTTTCAATCAAGAAATAATTATGCATATCAAAAGGCTTGTGAATATGGTTATTTTGATGTTGTTAAATATTTAGAACAAGAAATTTTTATTGACAATTATGTATAAAAATTTAAATGATTGTTTGATTTATTTGTAAAAAATTGAAATAATTATTTCTATATGAATCAATATACTACTATTAACAAATCATGACTATACTTAATTATGATGAATTTATTAAACTAAATAATGGCAAAAGATTATTCAAACTGTTTCCAAAATATTTAAAATGTTATGACATTCAGTATTGTGAAAATAAGACATTTACGATTGATAATTTTGATGATATTGAATGTAGAAATGGTATGCATGTCACGTCACAAGATCACATTTTATATTGGTTAAATTACAGATCAGATTCTTATTATTTTTGTGAAATAATTCCAAACAAAACGGCCAAGTTTGTTATTTTTGACAATAAAATAAAAACTAATATATGTGATATAGGTAATTTATTTGAAATACAATATATTATCCAATATTTACATAAAGAAATTGGATTGACAAAAGAAGATTTTCAATTAAATAATGTATGTCGATGGGCTTGTTTAAATTGTTATATTGATGTTGTTAAATATTTGCATCAAGAAATTAAATTAACAAAACAAGATTTTCAATCAGATAATAATGAAGCATGTATATTAGCTTGTGCAAATGGTTGTATTGATATTGTTAAATATTTACATCAAGTAATTAAATTAACAAAAAAAGATTTTCAATCAAATAATAATTATGCATGTCATTGGGCTTGTCAAGATGATCATCTGGATGTTGTTAAATATTTACATGAAGAAATTGGATTAACAAAACAAGATTTCCAATTGTCAAGTAAGTATGCACATAAATTGAATTGTGAAAATCGTTGTTTGGATGTTGGCAAATATTTATATTTATGTCAAAAATTTGAATTTAACATGAATTAGTTAATCATTAAGTTATATAATTTATTGTATTGATAATTCAATGCATTTAAAATATATTCATTCCAAAACATTATATTATTTTTGGTAAGTGTTTGTAAAATAACACTTTTAAATGAATTAAATAATATATCTGCTTGATATTGTTTATCATAAGATTTTTCAATGTTATTCATAATTTCCTTATTCAATAAAATAACAAATAAATAACTTGTATTTTCTTCTTGCAAATAAGTGCACAATCTCTGTAACATTTTTTTCATATTATTTGTCTCATTAAATATACTCATTGCTTTTTCATTATGTTTAGGATCATTGATCAAGTTATTCATAACATTGCATATAATCATATCAATTTGAAACATGTTCATTTTCTTAATAATAACGTATCATATCTAATTAACGTGTAAAAATCAATTTTTATTCAATAAAAAATTGAAATATTTACATTAATAACTCAATATTAATATCATCAAATAATGGATATTGAGTCAAGACTTGCTAATGTTGAAAATAAATTAAATAAAATATTATCTATGTTAAATGATCCAGAACAAAAAATGTCAGAATTTATAGAAAATAAATTCTATTTCTTCAAAAATTACAAAGATATGGAAAGCAAATTAAATGAACATGTTTTAAAATTCATTAATAACATAAATACACATCAACAAATAGTTGATGATCAAGATAATTATATGGATATTTATATTAAAACATATCAAAATCGCGCAATTAAACTAATATATCATGAAGATGGAAGAATTGAAATATATATTGATGTTATATACCATAATCAACATTAGTTTTTGCCCAATAATTATAAGGCAAATTTAATTTATCCTTATTGATTTTGTAATTAGATAATGTAGTTTTCCTATCTTCTTCCGTCATATTTAATAATGATTTCATTCTTTCTGTTAAAAAATCACCAATTGCTTTTTTATTTTTCTTATAAATATTATCTATTTCAATACGTAGTTGACCATAACCTGTAGGTGTGTTTTTTGAATCAAAAATTATAGTTTTTCCAGTAATAAATAAGCCATTAATAATGTCATTCATACTACTAGGATTAGCAATAATTTTATCATAAGCCGATGGTGAACCAGCTGTCATCAACTGGTCCCAAGCTGTTTCAAGAACATTGTCATTTTTTACATATTGTTTACTTACAGGATCATAATTAACATATTCTTTAGCACATGAATATAAATTATTATACATTTCATTTTTAATATCATCTGGAGACATATCTTTATATTCATCAACTTTTTTAATTATGTCATCAAAAACTAATGAGATAACATCTTGTTTATCAACCAATGGATTACCTTTATTATCAAATAGTGTTGGAAAATATGCTAAATAATTAGGAAGACCTTCTCTGGCACTACCTGTTGGTGGATAAATAAATCTGTCATCTAGTAAATATAATTTATTTCCTAATTTAATTGGTAAATATTTTATAGATGAATTGATGGATACATTAGATTTTGTTCCAAAATTATAAATATATGGATCGAAATCTTTTTCTTTTTGAGATAGATCATATATATATCTTGACAATGATTTATTAGAATATGAATAATATGTAAACTCATTATCTTGTATGTACTTTTTTACCATTAAACATAATAAATTGTTATATAAACTTTTATACTCAGATGTTTTACGTATTTCTAATAATGGATCAATTACCTTGTTATTGTTATTGTCAATTACTTTGACATTATTTGATGATAATTTATTTACTGTCTTGTTAGATTGTTCATCATTTGATTTTCCAGAAAATGAACTTACAATGAGTATTATAATAACAACAAGCACCAAAATACTTATACCTACAATTATCCACACCATATATTGTTCCATATTATATACATGGACTTGAAATAATATTCACTTTTGCCAATGTTTTTGTAATTATTGCTCGGCATTTTTTAAATTCTCGTAATGATTTTGCAAATTGTCTACAACTATCATTAAAATCAATAACAGCCATACAAAATTTATAATGTGTTGCATTTTTATTAACAAATCCAATTTTTTTATGTAAATAATCAATCATAATCATATTATTATTACATAAACATTTGTCAAAAATATCATTTTCGTCATATAATATTCTATAGTTATATTTTTTATGTATATGTTTAATTATATTCATGTGGTTATTTTTAATTCCATATTTCCACATATAATCAATATGATTTGTCAATTCAAATAGTTTCAATGTTTTTATCGAATTGATATGTTTTATTATCTCAGACAAATCCAAGTAACTTAATGGATTGATTTTATTTTTTAGTATCTTAACATTATTATAATCCAACGCACAACATATAATTAATCTAATATCTTCCAAATCAAGTAAATAATAAACAGGATCAATTAAAATATTACATTTAATACATGACATTAAACAATTTATATTTAATTTATTTAGATTGCACTTATATGAATTGAGTATATTAAAATTACGATTATGTATGTGTTTGATATTAACATTTGTCCAAAAAGAAATGTTGTTTGAGTAATTAACATGTCTTCTACCAATTATATTAGTGTATTTATTTATGTAATGATTTGTGTCAACCGAATTCATATTAATAATACACATAGAAAAGTTATTTAATATAAAATTATTGTGTAATAATATAATATGATTAAAAATGCACTTAGATTATTTGCAAATTCAAGCAAGAAACACATTGAAACTAATTATTATTATCCAACGGAAAATAAAGATTTAGTTATCTTCATGTCAAAGGAACATAAAATAATATCCATTGAAAATAATTACAATGATTTAAATAATACAAATTTACAATCTTTTATTAAACTACACACTATTCATGATTTAAGAAATCCAGATAATGATAAATGGATTATAACTGAATTACTTAGAAAATATAATATATCTACTGCTGAAATACTTGTAAGTTTATATCAAACAAGAAATCCATCTAGACCTGAATATGTTCAATGTAATAGTTTACATTTAACATTATCGAATGCCAAGTATTTAATAAATACCAATTGCACAGAAGACTATTGGCATGTTGATTATTGTAGTGGATCACCTATTAAAGCAATATTTCCAAAAAACATAAACACTCATGATATGATTATATACAGACAAAAACACGATAAGGCCTCGTCATATAAATGCATTAATAAAATAGCGGATTTAATACTTAATAAACATATAAATTATAATAATTTATCATAATTTATATATATATGATTGAAGACAATAATTTAAAGAATATTAATAATATAGTCATTACTTTTCCATTTAAAAAATATTATTTGGACATAGAATATTTATTTGAGAATTTCAAAAATTACAAAACGCAAATTAAATATGATGATAAATTTAAAATAAGAAATGTCATGACAACACATAATGCTTTTTTTACCACATTCAGTATTAAATATGACAATAGATATACATATGTACCTGAACAAGAAGATAATTATGAAAAAGTTAATGTGATTGGAGATTACTTTTGTGAATTACCACGAGTTCAAAGTATCGGTTATGGTGAAAAACAATCTCCGTTTGATTATTGGAAAGATAATTATATACAAATAATTAAAAAAGTATTGAGTAATTATATTTACAACGATATAATTAAATTTCCTTTGGACAATAAATTAAAAGAACATTATTATACTTATTTACTGAGAGAAGACATTTATAATTCAGTTACAGAAGCAAGATTAGGCAAACCAACTGTATATAATACATTGTATAAATTTTTTGATGCAAAGAAAATATGTGATCCTGCATCAGCATATGGTGATAGATTATTATCTGCTATTGCATGTAATATTGATTTATATGTTGGTGTTGATCCAAATAAAGATTTATTTGATGGATACAATGAAATTATTAGAAAATATGGTGATAAAAATAAACAAATTATGATAAATGCACCATTTGAAACAGCTAAATTACCAGATACATTATTTGATTTAGTTATAATGTCTCCACCACCATTTTTAGGTGAAACTTATAGCAGTCCCGAAGGACAATCCGTTAATACTTTTAATGATTTTGATAATTGGTTTATTAATTTTCAATTATTCATATGTTATAAGTCATATAAAATATTGGAAAATAATGGTCATTTAATAATAACTATATTAGATAGACCTAGAGATAATTATAAAATTACTGAGTTATTGATGTTATCAATTGGATATAAATTAGATCATTTTACATATAAAGGTGTTATAGGCTGGGAGGGGTCAAAATTGAAGAAAAACATTACACCATTTTGGATTTGGCAAAAACAGGATAAAGTAAATGGCAAGAAGAAATTGTATGGTTTCTTGTTGAAAAAATATTATGGTAAATTTTATGATATAATTAAAAAAATTGATTATAAAAATATTAATAATTAATTTATTATTTAATAGTAAAATGAGAAAAACTAAGTCCGCAATATTTAATTTAGTTGGAACAGTGGTTAATCATAAAACAATAAATCCTATACAATCAGTGGTAAATATTATGTATAGTCTTAAAATGGATAATTATTTGATTGGTGTAATTAATGAAAATGACAATGACGGTGAAGAAACAGAACTAATAATGGATACTATAAGATATTTGCCAGTTGATGCATATACATACAATTGTAATGGTTCAGAAAATATGATAAAAGATTTATTATCACGATGGAAAAGTGAATATAAAACTGACTATATACAATTATCTTATGTATTTTGTAGTAATGCAAATGAAATATATGTTGCAAAACAATGCAAATCAAAATATGTAATGAGTGTAAATAATTTTACATCATGAATTATTTTCTTGTGAACAAATACATTTTATCATTAAAAACAGTAAATATGTTCACTGTTTTTACTATTTTCCATTGTTTATTTAACAGATCGAAAAACTCATCATTTGCAGTACATCCATTTTTCCATTCGCCAATATAAATTAGTTTATTGCCATTAAAATTAATCAAACCATTATAAGCCATCGGATCGTCATATAATGGCCATATCATCATTAGACAATTATCATCAGAATTTTTACATGCTTTGACACTGTCGATAATTTTTATTGGATAAAATGATTTTTCATTTGGTCTAATTTTAGACCATTTGTATTTATCTGTAGCTAAAATATCACCCACAATCCTTTTCCTGCACCTATTTCCAATATTGAATCATTTTTTACGAATTTAACAATTTCATTAATACATTCTATAGTTGGTAATGCACATGAATAATTATACCTAATTGTTTCCATAAACAATTTAAACATTTTGTCACTAACTCCATTAATTACTTCGTCTTTATATTGAGTTTGTATATTTTTAATTTCATTCCAAATTATATCATTGGACAACATTTTTTAACATTATTCATTAAATAATACTTATTTTATATTTTTCATTTTTTTTAGTTGCAACCAAAACATTATTTATTGTAATAAATCTTCCATCATTACTATACAAATCAACTAACTCATCATGAATATTATCAATACCGGAACTGTATTCAGAAGCATACATAACTTTATCATTATATTTAATTAAATGATCTTTAGTTAATAATAATCCGTTTATGTCAGTCCAATTATTATTGTATTTTCCTTGTTTGTGAATAATAATATCGTCATCAAGACTATATTTATTTATGTTATTATATGCAAAACACGGAACAATTGGACTTGAATTTGGTGTAAATGTAATATCTAAATCATCATTTGATCTAAGATTACTTATTATTCCGGGAACAGGTCCTGATAATGAATTAAATATATAATCATAAGTATCGAATGTTCCAATTCCACCTAATGCTTGAATATAATTCCATGTTTTTATTGTACTATTCCAAAATATGTTACTGAAATCAACACTTGGATTAAAAAATGACATTGTTAATTTAGATCCAGATGCAATATTTAAGTTACCAGTTGATGGTGTTGTGGTATTAACAACATTAATAGCATCATATGCTATACCACGATCTAAAGAAGCATCAGTATTGTTATCAATTTCAAATGTAGTATTTGATCCAGTATTTAATGTTAAATCTCCATCAATGGTTAATGTTCCAACACTGGCGCCTGCCATTATAGTTCCTCCTGATTGGACAGTGACATTCGCGCACGTTCCATTTCCTTTTAATATTCCTGTTGAATTAATGGTAATTGGAGAATTAATGACAATTCCACTGTTTATTTGTAAAGTTCCGGTATTGATGACAGTCGGTCCAGTTCTTGCTGATGATGCATTCAATATTAATTTTCCAGTTCCCGCATTTAAAGTCATTTTGCCTGCTGTGTTGATAGGTGCCGACGATAATGTTACAGTGTTTGATGATAATATATCTATATTGTTAATATTATCATTAGTGGCAGTTCCAAACGAGATTACATTAGATATGATCTTGTCTGTATTTAAATTAAATGCTAATGTTTTAGCATTCGTTGTTCCATTGCCATAAGTTATTTGTCCGGTTGGCATTGAACCAGTCGTTCCATTTCCAATAATTAATCTTCCAGATGTTATTGTTGTTGTCCCGGTATAATTATTTGATGGTGATGTAAATGTGGTTGTAATACCCGTACTGTTATTAATTTGCACATTTCCAGCACCTGATATAGAATTTGAAAATATTCCATCAGCAGTATAAGCAGTTCGAAAGGTTTGTCCAGAATTAACCGTTACATTGCTTGCAAATGATCCAGTGATTTCTAATGTGCCATTACCACCATTGTTTTTGACAAGAGTAATTCCAGTATATGTTATATTAGGTCCTAATGTAATGATAGTACCGCTTGCAACAATGAGTATTTCAACATCACCATCACCGGATATGTTATTATATGTTGCTGCAGTTACATTACGTCTTGTTATTAATTTAGCACCTAAAGCAATAGTTATATCAGAAGTTGTGACAGCACCAATTTGCAAAGTACCTTCACTAATGGTTGTTGAGCCAGTGTATGTTTCGGTAGCACTAAAAATTAAAATTCCTGCTCCAGTTTTTGTAATACCAAAACTACCTGATATAACACCTGACATTGTTAAAGTTACTGCATTAGTAACTTTAAATGTTGCATTACTTAGCAACGCAATTCGTGCAGATATTGTATTAGATTTATTAGAACTATCTTCAATGTTTGCAACTGTTAATGTCCGACCCGCAGTCGTCGACAATGTCAATGCTGAACCACCAGATCCAGTTGTTATATTAACTTTGCCAATAGTAACTGATGTTGATACATTACATGTGGCAACAACACCACTTATATTAAAAGTAACTTCATCAGAAGCTGAATTTGGAACGCCATTTGGTGTCCAATTTGTTGCAGTATTCCAATTATTAGTAGAAGTGCTTGTCCATATATAGTTTATATGGTAAACTATATATGGACAATTATTTTTATATATGCCAAAAATTGAATTTTCAAACACATTGAAAATTTCAGTCAAATTAATAAACTACGCGACAATCGAATTGATTCAAAATGGATTTTGTAGAAAAAACAAACCATTTATTCAATTGGACTTATCATGACGATATTGATATTGCAACCAAAAGACTCAGATCAGTATTATCAATTATGATATTAATAAATGAATGCATTGAAAATCATTACAATGATGCACATAAATATATACAAAACAGAAACAAAGTGAAACCAAAATTATTACAAATACAAGAAAAAGTCATGAACAAAATAACACCCACGTTACCAAACGATTGGATAATGATTCCATCAAGCAGTTTTTCCAGTGACACTTTTTTGGAAAAAGATTCAGACATTGATTTTACAATAACTATATCCAATATGACAATAAATGATGTATCATCAGCTACATCAATTCTTGAATCTAATGGATTTAAATTCAAAGAAGAAAAATGTCCAGGAAAAAAAGATAATTATTATGTATTTTCCGCATATATTGATGATATAGAAATTGAAATTAAAGTACGTGACCGTCATAATGCTAAACGTATTTTAATTATACATGACTATATTGATAATAAATATGACAATAAAATGAAACCATATATTACTTATCTCAAATATCTATTAAAAGATACATCTTCATATACATTATTGAAGTATTTGATATATGAATATATATTAACACTATCCGGATGGACTGGAGAATTGTTTGGATGTCATATCCAAAAAGAACAATAGTAATTTATTTATATCATTACGGTTCAATGTATGATTTTCATTTTTTTAAATTCAAAAAAAAATTGATCAAGTGAACTCTTTAGAAAGTAGAGTTTATATGTAAAAGTAAAAGCGTTTAAATGTCTACAACAGTAACAAATACAACTGAAAACATGGCTGTAACCAAGCAGCAAGAAGAAGAACAATTGGACTATAGCAGGTATCCAAAAACATGCACAATTGTGTCCAGAGATGATACTCGATATGAATTCTCAACAGAAGTTGTTGGGAAAATGTCTGGTATGTTGAGAGATTTGATCAAAGACAATGAAGGAGAAAGCGAGCTTGTTCTCCCATTGTATTTTGAAGTTGCTTCAGACAGAAATGTTGCCATCGTTAAGGAATATATTGAGCATTATAATGATAATACTCCAACAACTATTCCGGAACCACTTACAGACGACTTGTATAATCACCTGAATGATTTTGACAAACAGTTGTTGACAAAGATTTCGCCTGATGCTAATATGAATAAACAGATTTGCGAAATTTATGGAAAGACCTTATTCACTGAAGATCATCTTGCAAAAGTCAAGACTGTTATTGACAAACTCGAATCATTGAGTACCGTTCAAGAAACAATCAGATCGATTGATGATGGAAGGAAGGCAAGAGAAGAGGCCAAAACACGTCATGAAGAACACAAGAAAGATTATGAAGAGAGAAGAAAGAAGGTGGAAAATTGCATTAATTATGTTGGAATTCATGATCATGAAGCGAGAGCAAAGAATGAAGAAGAACGCATCAAAGAAAAGGAGACAGGAGAAACCAGTCTTCACTTAATTGGTGTATATGAAGGTTTATTCGAAACAGAAGAGGCTGAAGAAGCTGCTCTCGATGCTGAAGAAGCTGAAATTGAAAAGACCGAACAGCAATTGGAAGATGAGCAACATGCTTTCATGGAAAAAGAAAATAAGCAAGATTTGAACCTTACGAATCCTATATATCCTCGTGTGTATACTGTGTATTTGTGGGCAAAGTCTGTCTACAAATCGGAATATATTGCTGATGTTGAAAGACTTCAATTCTTGAGAGACATTATTACTTGGTCTGAAAAGGAATCACAAGCCTCTCCAGAAAATACATCAGATGATTCAACAAAAGATGTATTGGCATACACAATTAGAGTTGCAAATGAATTGTTGAGTGAGCTTAAGGAAAGTGAATACACAGAAACTCTCACAAGATTACAAGAAAACAACACACATATTGTACAATGTCTTGTGCTTGCAAATACCTTGCAAATTCAAGGATTAACTAATCTTGTGGGAGCAAGTATTGCTGTGTTAACAAAAGATTTGAATCCCATGGAACATAGAGGATATTTTGGATTGAGAGATGATCAGACATATGAATATCATCAGACAATCGATGAAGAAAATGCCATTCTCGAGGCCAACTATGGCAAGGATGATTAATTTATTTATTTTTATTGTCTTAAAGACATATAATCACATTAATATTAATAATGACTATAAATTATAGTAATGTATGTGGAGTGTCTATTATAAATAACAATATGGAAAATATATCGATGCAATTAACTATGTCGTGTAATTGTGTTGGTATTATATATAATTGGTTTGATCATGATAATCAAAATAATCACAATCAATTAAATTTAGCATTGTCGAGTGATGAACATAATGTTTTATTATTAAATAAAATTACTGAATATTTTCCACACATGTCTAATTGTAATTTTTATTCATTTGTAATTGATGAAAATCAATTTGATAACATATTATTTTTATTAAAACAAAAAACATTTACACACATTAATTTTATAATAAATATCAATAAAGATGCCTCAACTAATATCATTAACATTGATGGTATTAATAAGTGATGGCACTCGTTTTTTGAAAAAATTTTCATAAAAAAATTGAAAATTATTTATTTGAATCATTATCTATGACATAGTAACAATTACTATGTGTGAATATACTTCTCTTAATAAGAAACAAGCAATATCAACTGATATATGTTACATAGACAAAACAATTGATAAGTTATTAATGAACGGGCAAACAAAAATAGCACTTGAATATATTGATGAAATAATAGGAATTAATAACAACAGTTATTCTGTCAACACCCAATTAATGGAAAAACTTAATTTTACTAAAGAAAGAATTAGTAAATTAAATAACAATAAAAAAAAACCTAAATTGCAATTACCATATAATGTGTATGATATAAATTCGGTCATTGAATATATTAATGGAAATAAGTTAACTTGTAAGGATAAAAAAACTATTGTTGAATCAATATTAACACATAACGAATCATTAATGCATGAACTGGTTAAATATGAAGAAGCGTATAGATTCATTGGATATATGCCAAGTAAATATATAACAAAAGATTTTGTTATTACGGGTTTGGAAAAAAACATTGAATATTTTTTCAAGATAAATATACCATCGACCTTATCAGATGATGATTATATTGATATATTGTATACAATATTTCACATGTATTTACGTCGTTATGATAATTATGATGATACTTTGTTGCATCATTATATGGAAAAATTATATGATTTTACAAACAAAAATATAATCACAAAATTTTTTGACAAAATAGAAATTGATTGTGAGAAACATAGATATCTCATAAAATTTTGGTTTTTTGATTTTGAATCAATTTTTGATTCGGATGATGATGATTCGTATGATGATGATTCGGATGATTATGGTTACGATTGGTTAACAAGTGATATAATATTAAGAGCCGTTAAATTAGGACAAAATATTGATTTTCTACCAGAATCGCATATAACTAAAGAAATAGTATTAGCTTCTTTGGCATTTGACATTGATAATATTAACCGTATTAAAAATGAATGGTTTACAGACATGTCTTTTGTTAATGAAGTGTTACAATATACACGTGCAATTATTAGGGAATTAAAATTAACAGATGAACAAATAACAAATCTGATCGTATCATATAAAGATACAATCGAATATTTACCTGATATAAATTATGATATGTGTTACAAAGCATATAAAATACATGGTGATTCATGTGTAAAATACATGCCACGTAATATACGTAAATTATTTAAATAATTTACATCGAAATTAACGCCTGCAAAAAAATGAATTTTTATTTATTTAAATCATTATCTATCACATTGTAACAATTACTATGTGTGAATATACTTCTATTAATAAAAATCAAGCAGTAACAACTGACATATGTTATATTGACAAAACAATCGATAAGTTATTATTGAATGGACAAACAAAAATAGCACTTGAATATATTGATGAAATAATGGAAATTAATAACAACAGCTGTTCTATTAACACACAATTACTGGAAAAACTTAATTTTACCAAAGAAAGAATTAATAAATTAAATGCCAAAACTAAATTACAATCAACATACAATGTATATGATATAAATTCGGTTATTGAATATATTTACAACAACAATTTAACTTGCAAGGACAAAAAACCCATTATCGAATCGATACTAACACATAACGAATCATTGATGCATAAATTTGTTAAATGTAAAGAAGCATATAATATTATTAAATATATACCAAGTGAATATATAACAAAAGATATTATTGTTAAGTATTTGGAAATGAACGTTAATAACATTTTTAAAATAAATATACCATCAACCTTATCAGATGATGATTATATTGAGATAATGTATACAATATATTGCAATTATTTGCATAGTTATGATGAAGCTAATGATAGATTATTATGGGATTATATGAAAAAATTATATGTTTTTACGAATAAAAATATAATCACCAAATTTTTTGATAAATTAGAAATTAATTACAAAAAACGTAGAACCTACATACAATGTTATTTTTTTGATTTTTATTCAATTGAGGATTCAATTTATGATTCGGATAATGACAATAATAATAGTTATGATTGGTTAACAAGCGACATAATATTAAGAGCCGTTAAATTAGGTCAGGACGTTATGTTTTTACCAGAACATCATGTCACTAAAGAAACAGTGTTGGCTTATTTAAAATTTAACAATGGTCATCGTAGTACTGATTGCATAAAAAATAAATGGTTAACAGACATGTCTTTTGTTGATGAAGTATTACAATATACACGTGAGATTATTTGTAAATTAAAATTAACAGATGAACAAATAATAAATCTAATTGTCTCATATAAAGATACAATCAAATATTTACCTGATATAAATTATGATATGTGTTACAAAGCATATAAAATACATGGTGATTCATGTGTAATATATATGCCATATAATATACGTAAATTATTTAAATAATTTGCATATTAACACCTGCAAAAAAATGAATTTTATTTATTTAAATCATTATTTATCACATATTAACAATTACTATGTGTGAATATACTTCTCCTAATAAGAAACAAACAATGACAACTGACATATGTTATATTGACAAAACAATCGATAAGTTATTAATGAATGGACAAACAAAAATAGCACTTGAATATATTGATGAAATAATGGAAATTAATAACAACAGCTATTCTATTAACACACAATTACTGGAAAAACTTAGTTTTACTAAAGAAAGAATTAATAAATTAAATTATAACACCAAGGAAAAAACTAAATGCCAATTGCCATACAATGTATATGATATAAATTCAATTATTGAATATATTAATGATAATGAAAATAAATTAACCGACAAAAATAAAAAAAACATTGTTGAATCAATACTAACACATAACGAATTATTAATGTATGAATTAGTTAAACATATAGAAGTATATGAAATTATTGAATATATACCAAGTAAATATATAACTAAAGATTTTATTATTGCGTATTTGGAAGAATACTATGGTGATTTATTCAAGATAAATATTCCATCAACTTTATCAGATGATGATTATGTCGAGATAATGTGTACAATATTTCACATTTATTCACGTTGTTATGATGCAATGGAGTGTGATAATATTCTGTTGCATCATTACATGGAAAAATTATATGATTTTACAAACAAAAATATAATCGCAAAATTTTTCGATGAAATAGAAATTGATTGTGTGGAACATGAATATCGCATAAAATTTTGGTTTTTTGATTTTGAATCGGTTTTTGATTCGGATAATGATATGGATAATGATGATATGGATGATGATGATATGGATAATGATAATGACAACAGTAGTTACGACTGGTTAACAAACGATATAATATTAAGAGCCGTTAAATTAGGACAAAATATTAAATATTTACCAAAATCTCACATCACTAAAAATATATTATTGGCTTCTTTATCATTTGACATCAATAATATTAGTCGTATAAAAGATGAATGGTTAATAGACGGGGATTTTGTTGAGGACGTATTACGATATACACGTGAAATTATCAATAAATTAAAATTGACAGATGAACAAATAAATAAACTAATTGTCTCATATAATAATACAATCAAATATTTACCTAATATAAATTATGATATGTGTTACAGAGCATATAAAAAACACGGTGACACATGTGTAAAATACATGCCAAAAAACTTAAGAAAATTATTCAACTAAATCACATCTACAAATTGGACACAATGCTTGAATTTTATTTATACCATTCATTAAACATTCTTTTGAATATATATGATTACATTGAGTTATCACCAAAGTTTCATATTCATGATTAAATGTACATAAAACACATATATGATTCATATACAAATCATTATTTTTATCAATTATTTCCATATTATCAATATGTTTCTTTGTTAATAAATTATATGTTATTTTATAATCATATAATGAATCATTCATTATATCATTAATATCATCATTGTTTATTAACAAACTATTCTGATGTTTATCTATTTTTTGTTGTATATATTCAATAAATTTATTTGATAGACGTATGTGTGGAAATAAAAAATAAATAGACGACATAATCAATGATAACGGAGATAATAAAACAAAGAGCAACATCATAAACATTATATATAAGTACGCAAGTATAACATAATTTCTATCAACAGTATTAACATTAATATTGAACTGTTTATCCAGACTATATTAATTATTAATAATGACATGAGAATAATAAAATATACAGATATAGGAAATTTAAGATTTATAGTAAATATTGATAAATTCATTAACCATTCTATATATTCTATGTGTAATTTTCTAATAACATTTGGAAAAATACACAATGTTTGCGATGATAATGTACTTTCTTCATACTGTGTTTTTACTAATGGTGGATAAACAATTATATGATTAATATCTTGTAAAGCAATAGAATAATCTATATGGTAGTATATCGGATATACAGTTTTTAATAATTTTTTTGCTCCTTCTTTAGAAACAATATTTCCTGAAGCACATAATGGAAATTTAGATTTTCCAAATTTATATTTATCGATAATAAACATATTTTCATTAATATTACATGCTACACCACCACAATGTAAATTAACATATTCAATATTGTTTTTATATAATCGTGGCATCAATTTTCCAATAACTGGAATAAAATCATCATTAATAATTATATCATCTTCTAAAATTAAATAATAATCTGCATTATCATCATTAATTAACATTGTCCACAATAATATATGAGACAATGCGCATCCAATTATTGATTTATTACAAGTTATGCTTCTACATAGTTTAGTTGTATGTTGAGAGATTTGTTCGTCAGATAATTTGCTACCATCAATTGCCGAAAAACGATTGAATGACAAGTTGTATTTATTTAAATTTTCTGTTATTTTCATTAATCTATCTTTACTTCTATCTAAATTAATAACATATATGTGATTAAATATATTTTTCATGTATTAAAATAGTCATTGATTTTTTTAACTAATTAATATATTAAGAATATATGCCAATTGAATATAAATGTGAATATTGTTATAAAATTTTAAGCACAAAACAAAAAATGTTAGAACATCAAAATAAACCCATATGTATTAACAATCGTGTTAATAATGTTCATGAATGTATTTTCTGCAAAAAAAGATCAAAAGATCGAAATACATTAATTGATCATTACATTAATTGTGATGGATTTGAAGAAATGAATTCTGTTAGTGACAGATCATGTCATTATTGCTTTGCAGTACTATGTAATAATAAAAGTGCTAAACGACATGAAAAAACATGTAGATTTAATAAAGATGCGCCAATGTATTCAGACGATAATCAAGATAAATACGATATTTTTATAAATAATTATTTACAGTGTCGATATTGTATTCATCAACAAATGACTATAAATCCAAATTATGATTGCAAATATAGCAAAGAATATGAATCTTTAGCCGGATTAAAATGTCATATTAAGTCGTGTCAAATGAGACAAAAATTTGTTATATTCAATGATATTGTTAAAGATGTAGTTGAGAAAATTAAACCACCTGAACCAGTCAATAATAAAAACATAAACACGAATATAGTTAATAATACAATCAATAACATAACAAATAATGTTGTTAATAAACATATAACAAACAACATAACAAATAATATAATAAATAACACATTTATTTTGATACCATATAAGGCTATTAAAAGCATCAAAGATATTAAAGATTTACCATTTGATTTAGAAAAATGTCGTGATATGTTAAATACAACTTCATTACCTACGAAAATATTTCCACATATAACTAAATTAAATCACGCAAATGAAAATATACCAGAAAGAAATAATATATATTTAGTTCATCCTAAAGCAAAAACATTAAATGTATTTCGTCATGATGGCTGGTCAGAAGAAGATACACAGAAAATAGCTAAAGAATTAATGGGAGGTAGTAAATTAGTGTTAACTTATTTATTTGATTTGGCATATCAAGCCGGATATAGAGATCCTGATATGATTGATAATTTTAATAAATGCATGGAGATGTTGGAAAAAGATGGTAAAGTATCTGAAGATGTTATTAAAAAAATAATATCGGTCATACATAAAAATAAAAAAAATGTTGAAAAATATCGAGAAATATCTGATATTAATTTTGAAAATATGCGTAAATATGATGATTCTGATGATATTAAAATTATTAAATGTAAACCCAAGATTATCACAAAAAAGAAAAAAATCAAATCATATAGTGACACCGATTCAGACTCGTCTTAATGAATTAATAAATTTAGATGCATGCGTGTATTCAATATTAATATTACATGAATATGTTCTAAAATCAATGATTTATTGTAATTGTTATTTAAGACAATGTCAACAATTTGCGTTTCTTTGTCTTGCAATCTTACCAAAACTAATATTCCAATATACTTTTGTGATGTTTAATATAGTCTAAATGATTATTTATAAAATGCTTTTTAGGGTAAGCCTTCTAGACGTTAATCGTTGTATGATATTTAATATAATCCGTGTATTTGTTTTTAAAGCATTGTTTGAAAACAAATTGCAAGTCCATTAAACATTAGATTCAAGATGATATTTAATATAGCCTGGGTATTTGTTTTTAAATTACTTCTTAAGATAAGATTAAGAGCCTGTTAGAAGTCTAAATGCAGGATGAAAATTGATGTAGTCTGAGTATTTATTTCTTGAGTATTTATTGATTGATGCACTTTTTTGGTATTCATTGACTAATAATTAAATGTTTTCCGAGTTTTAAAGACAACATTAACATTTACCAAATGTTTGCGTCTAATGAAATTGCAAGCATCGTCCAAGTAACTATTGTTTGATGCACCTTTTTATGTATGAATTAATAATTTATCAAATATTTTTCCAAATTCTTAAAACAATATTAATATTTACCCAATCTTTGTATTTAATAAACTCACAAGCTTATCCAAGTAACTATTATTAGATGTACTTTTTTGGTATAAATTATTTATCAAATATTTTCTTGAAACTTTTTCCCGAGACAATATTAATGTTTAATTATTTATAAATCAATATTGTCAAAAAAAAAGAACTGTATTTGATTATTTATTAATCAATATAGTCAAAAAGAAGGCTGTGTTACTCATTAAGTGTATTTTATTAATTAATATTGTTGAGAAGACCGCATTTAATTATTATGCATACTTTATTGGAAATATTGTTGAAAGGAAAGACGATATTTAATTATTTATTGATCATTATCGTCAAGAAAAAAATCTGCATTTAATTATTTGTCAAGTAGTGTTGCCAATAAAAATCATGTTTAATTTTTACCAATAAATATAGTTGAAATGAAGACTATATTTTATGATTATGCACATTTAATTAATTAATAACATCAAAAAAGAATGTTTAATTATTATGTATACTTTATTAATATTACTGATAACAATGACATTGATTGTTAAGTATTGTTAGCAATATTTTATTAATTAAAAGTGATCATTTTAACATCATTTGTTTAATTAAATAATTCAAATGTATTAAAAATTACTTAGCTCTAAAAATATGTATCAATGTATTATTATTAACAAGATACATTAATGTATTAAAAATACATTGAAAATGGTATTTTTTGATATAAAAGTATGGTCTGTATAGGTATTATACAAATAGACTATTAATAAATTAATGTAATTATGAAAATGATAATGTTTGTATAAATATACCAAAATAAAGATTAAATTATTTTAATGATTTTTTATGCTATCAAATGTTATGAAACTATTTTAATGATAAAGAGTTATTATC